>Ga0208124_100087_pt1 | contig 59783 bp, 56 predicted proteins | sample LakWasM104_HOW12_2_FD_183922 | JGI IMG/M metagenome (GOLD analysis project Ga0208124, IMG submission 183922) | Freshwater sediment methanotrophic microbial communities from Lake Washington under simulated oxygen tension - Sediment Metagenome... | ecosystem: Environmental > Aquatic > Freshwater >...
CGATATTGAAAGGCATCGATATTGTCGTGAACTCTGTAGGAATTTTGCGTGAAAGAAACCTTCAATCAAACGCTGAAACTTATAACAAGGTGCATAATTTAGCCCCTACAGCCTTAGCTCAGGCTTGTGCCAAGCTCAATGTTCGATTAATTCAAATTTCAGTGATTGGTTTAACAGATGCTGCAAAAAGCCGATTTATACGTTCTAAATTTGCAGGTGAACAAGGAATTTTAAGTAGCGGTGCGCAAGCGATTTTAGTTCGCCCATCATTATTAGATGGTACTGGTGGATATGGTGCTAAATGGTTCAGAAGGGTGGCAACATGGCCTGTGCAATTTGTGATGAAGTCAAAGGGTTTGATTGCGCCATTGCAAGTAGCTGATTTGGGTGAGGCTGTAGCAAATCTATGTCAAATGGAATTTGATACCTTACCAAAAGTAATAGAGCTTGGAGGCAGCGAAGTTTTTGCTATTGAACAATATCTGACTAAATTGCGCATTCAAACGAATAAAACACGCGCTTTACAGATTGCAATGCCTAAAATTGCCGTACGGCTATTTAGCCATATTTTTGACTTGCTAGCGTGGACGCCATTGTCATTTGGTCACTTTGAGTTAATGCAAGGTTATAACGTGCCTGCGAAAAATATGCTGCCCATATTACTTGGACGCAAACCGACTGAGGTGGGCGTGAAGGCGGAGCGCGATTACTTGAATTTACCTAACATGCAATTAGAGATAGGAAAGCTAAAAGCGATTAGAGGCATTTAATCCATCGCTTAAGTGAGCTGCCATTCGCCATCAATCAGCATTTCAAGAGGCTTATAATTTTGTTTATAAGCCATTTTTTTGCTATCTCTAATCCAATAGCCTAAGTATAAGTAAGGAAAGTTGAGTGTTTTAGCCCATTCAACCTGCCACAGTACGTTGTACGTACCTAAGCTTGCGTGCGGGTCGCTGGTGTCGTAAAAAGTGTACACAGCTGAGATGCCATCGAGCACGATATCAATCACGCTGACCATTCTAAGCTGATTATTTTCTCTAAATTCTACCATTACGCTTTCTACGTTGGTTTGGCATAAAAAACTCTGGTATTGCTCAATCTTTTCAATTTCTGTAATTCGTTCTGCATCTAGTTCAGAATTTTGTTCAGATTCCGCATGACGTGCTGCTTGGTAAGCTGCGTATAGTTCGTAGTGCTCTTCATGATAGGCAATCGGCAGAATGGTTGTGGTGAGATTTTGGTGTTGCTTGAACGCGCGTTTCTGACTGCGATTTGGCACAAAATCTCTTAGCATAACTCTCACGGGCACACATTCTCGGCAGCTTTCGCAATGCGGTCTGTAGGCAAACTTACCACTACGTCTAAAGCCTTGTTGAATCAGGCCGCTGTAGATATGTGCATCAATTAAATGCTGTGGTGTAGCAATTAAACTTTGGGCGAGTTTATTTGGCAGATAACCACAAGTGTAGCCAGTGGTGACGTAAAACTGCAACTTACTTAGAGGTGGTTCTGATGGAATTGTCATACTAAGCACTTACCAAAAATTTTAGATGTTGAATAAAAAGATCTCGCTCAATCTCACGTCCACCAAAGCTGGCGAGTAACGGTGTTTTCATCTGGCAATCTATCAGGCCAACATTTTGTGTTTGTAAGTATCTTACCAGATGCACAAAGGCTACTTTTGAAGCATCTGTCACATGATGAAACATACTTTCTCCATAAAACATGTGCCCAATTTTAACGCCATAACAACCGCCGACCAATTGATTATCTAGCCAGCTTTCCATACTTATGGCATAGCCTAAACGGTTAAGTTCACAATAGGCATCTATCATTTCATTACTAATCCAAGTGCCAGCTGGATTATTGTTTTTGTCTAATCTAGGTGTGCTGCTACAGGCCGTCATCACTGCACTAAAGCTTGTATTAAAGCGCACCTCGAAAGGCTGTTTTTTGAGTGTTTTTCTCAATGAATTCGATATTTTAAGCTCATCTGGAAAAAGCACCATGCGTGGGTTTGGGCTCCACCACATCACAGGTTCGTCCTCGTTAAACCATGGAAATATTCCTTGCTTATAAGCTTCTAGCAGACGTGTTGCAGATAAATCGCCGCCAATCGCAATTAAACCATTTGGGTCTTTTAGCGCCATAGATAAAGGCGGAAACTCGCAGTCATCCTCTAGGCTAGCGACCCGTCCGCTGGGCAATTGATAATAGGCGTAGCTCATAAACTTTATGTGAATTTAATGATCAATCTAAATGTATATAAATGTTAGTTTACCTTGTTTAGCCTTTATGATTAAATGAATCCTATGTCTTTGTCATCGCATAAACTTTTAAGATTATTAGTGTTGCTATTGCTGACAGTTTTTATTAGTGAAACTGTTTATGCAAGCGGCATGATGGCATCTGTAGAAGTTACTCCCAGCCATTTAGAAATACAGGCTGAGCATTGCCATGACGAGCAGCTTGTTCAGCAAGTTCATGAAAAGCAACACGCGCATGCCAGCTGTAAAGATTGCAGTCATTGTTTTGCATGCTTTTCAATGATGGTGCAGGCGCCTTTGAGTACACCTGCTTTACAAAAACAGTTGATTGCAACATCACTCTTTGTTGAAATTTATCATTCTCCTAGCACTGCCCAACCTCAAAAACCACCCATCGCTTAGCTCATAAGCTTTGTCCTGCCCGTCGTTTGCGCATTTGTAAGCGATGAGCAGGTCATCAATTTTAGTTTTATTGTGGATCGCACACAGTAAGACCTGATTCTTTAGATGGGATGTATATGAAATTTTTCCGAATAGTGCTCACTTGCGTATTAGCCAGTTTGGTTCTCAGTGGCTGCGCAACTTTTTCCCTAGACGGTGGATTGGGCGGAGTGAAAAAAGCAAGTGCTGAGCATATTAAGCAAGAAATCGTTTGGCCAAAAACTGAGGCAGAGCAAAAAGCTGTCGCCGATAAAGTGGCTGAGCTGTTAAAAACACCATTAAATGCCGATGCTGCGGTACAGCTCGCTTTGCTCAATAATAAAGATTTACAGGCTTCGTTTTACCAACTGGGTATTTCTGAAGCTGATGTTGTGCAAGTTGGTCGTTTGCCAAATCCAAAGTTTTCTATGTTGTATGCCAGAAATAACGGTGATTACAAAATAGAACAAGCGCTGACATTTAATATTTTTTCGCTAATTACCATGCCAAAAATGTTGGAAATTGAGCGTAACAATTTTGAAAAGACCAAGCAGGCTGTCGCGCTTGATGTTTTAAATTTGGCGCATGAAACACGGCTTGCCTATTTTAATGCAGTAGCCGCAAATGAGCGTTTGAGCTATAGCGAGCAAGTCAAAGAGTCCGCAGAGGCCAGTGCCGAGTTGGCAAATCGCATGGTGAAAGCTGGTAATTGGAATGCGCTTGAGCAGGCGAATGAGCAAAGTTTCTACGCAGATGCAATTGTAGAGTATGCCAATGCAAGGAATCAGAAAACCAGCGCACATGAAGCATTATCGCGTTTGCTTGCGCTACCTATAGACCAGCTAAGTTTAGAAAAACGTCTGCCCGACCTACCTCAAACCATAGACGAATTGCATACTTACGAGAAAACCGCATTTGAGCAACGTTTGGATTTACAGGCGATGCGCTCAGAAACACAAGCTTTAGCCAAGCAACTAGGGCTTACTAAAACCACTCGTTTCATCAATGTGCTCGAAATTGGTCCTGCAAGAGTGTTAGAGGGTAGACGTGGCGATCCGTATAAAAAAGGCGTGGACATTTCATTCGAGTTACCTTTATTTGACTGGGGTGGGGCAAAAGTAGCGCGCGCTGAGGCAACCTACATGCAGGCTGTGAATCGTACCGCGCAATTGGCGATTAATGCCCAATCGGAAATTCGTGAAGCCTATAGCCGCTATCAGACAAATTATGAAGTAGCTAAACATTATCGCGACGAAATCGTGCCTTTGCGAAAAAAGGTTTTGCAAGAGAATCAGTTGCGCTATAACGGCATGTTAATTAGCCCGTTTGAGCTGTTTGCCAATGCGCGTGCGCAAGTTGCAAGTGTGAATAGCTATATCGCAACATTAAATGAATTTTGGTTGGCAGAAACTGCATTGCAGATGTCACTTATTGGCAGTGCCAGCAAAGAAGGAAAATGAACATGAACGACTTATTGAGTAGACGTAACTTTTTTAAATTAGCGGGTGCTGGCATCGCAGCATCCACCGTTAGCAAAGTTGCAATGGCGGCATTGCCTGAGATTGTTTCAGCTGAAACTGCAAATACACAAACGCCACTGCACCCTAATACAGGCCGACCTTATAACCCAGTCGTGACCCTGAATGGCTGGAGTTTGCCTTGGCGTATGAATAAAGGCGTTAAAGAGTTTCATTTGGTTGCAGAGCCTGTTGTGCGTGAAATTGCACCCGGTATGAAAGCACATTTGTGGGGTTATAACGGCCAAAGTCCAGGCCCGACCATTGAAGTGGTGGAGGGCGATAGGGTACGTATCTTTGTGACAAATAGATTGCCAGAAGTAACCAGTGTGCATTGGCATGGTCAGCCTGTGCCTAATGGTATGGATGGTGTAAGTGGTTTAACGCAACCTGCAATAGCGCCCGGTAAAACTTTTGTGTATGAATTTGAAGCCAAGCGTGCGGGTAGTTTTATGTATCACCCACACGCTGATGAAATGACGCAGATGGCGATGGGGCTGATGGGTAGCTGGGTTACACACCCTAAAAATCCTAAATTTATGCCTGTAGATAGAGATTTTATCTTCTTGCTGAATGCTTACGATATTGACCCCGGAAGCTACACCCCAAAAATCAACACGATGCTGGATTTTAATTTATGGACATGGAATAGCCGTGCATTCCCAGGGATAGACCCGCTTCTGGTGCGCAAAAATGACCGAGTGCGTATCCGTGTGGGTAACCTCACTATGACCAATCATCCTATTCATTTGCATGGTCACGAATTTCAAGTGACAGGTACCGATGGCGGCTGGGTGCCACCCACAGCAAGGTGGCCAGAAGTCACTACTGATATTGGTGTTGGGCAAATGCGAGCCATTGAGTTTGTGGCAAATAACCCTGGTGATTGGGCTTTCCATTGCCATAAAAGTCACCACACCATGAATGCGATGGGGCATCAAGTGCCTACATTATTAGGCGTTAAGCAGGATGATTTAGTCGATAAAATTAGTAATTTAGTGCCAGATTATATGGCAATGGGCGAAACTGGCATGTCTGAAATGAGCGAAATGGCGGCGATGATGCCGATGCCATTACCAGAAAATACCTTGCCGATGATGACGGGTAAGGGGCAGTTTGGCGATGTGAACATGGGCGGCATGTTTTCTACCTTAAAAGTTCGTGAAGGTCTGTCGAAAGGCGATTACAAGGACCCGGGGCATTATCAATTTCCAAAAGGTACTCTGGCTTATGAGTTTGTAGGCGATGTTCCAGAAGCATCAAGGCAATCCGTTAACAATGAAAAGGCTGCGGTAGAAGTGCAGGTGCGCAAACCTATAGGTCATGCTGGACATTAATCAGGAGTTGTTATGCAATATATTATTTTTAAATATTTAATCACAGCAGGCGTAGTGGTCATGGTGTCGGAGTTTGCCAAGCGTAGCGATAAGCTTGGCGGTTTGATTGCTGCGCTGCCTTTAGTGACAGTACTCACGCTGATTTGGCTGTATGTTGAGCATCAGCCAACTAGTAAAATTGCCAATCATGCTTACTATACTTTTTGGTATGTATTACCAACTTTGCCCATGTTTTTGCTTTTCACTTACTTGCTGCCCAAATGGGGCTTTGTGCTGACTTTGATTGCTTGCATGATATTTACCATCGTTACTTTTTTACTATTTGCCTTATTAGTAAAACAGTTTGGTATAGACCTAATTTAGGTAGGGTTAATTTCAACAAGGTTTTTATAAAAAAAGCTTCTTAATCATACGATTAGCGCGTAAAATGCCCGAACTTAAAAATTTGTAGCGAATACCTTGGAACAATACACCACAATGCTCGCAAAGCCCATCCACAGCTACCGCCCTTATTGGGCGAAGCGGTTTGGTGCTGCGCCGATTTTACCTATGTCTCGTGCCGAGATGGACGAACTTGGCTGGGATAGTTGCGACATTATTTTGATTTCTGGTGACGCTTATATTGATCATCCAAGTTTTGGTATTGCGTTAGTCGGACGTTTGCTAGAGGCGCAAGGTTTTCGCGTGGGCATTATCTCGCAGCCAGATTGGCAAAATGCTAATGCTTTTAAGGCGCTAGGTAAGCCTAATCTGTATTTCGGCGTGACTGCTGGCAATATGGATAGCATGGTGAATCGTTACACGGCGGATAGAAAAATTCGTAGTGATGATGCTTACACGCCAGATGCTGCGCCAAACAAACGCCCAGATCGTGCTGTGCTGGTGTATAGCCAGCGTTGTCGCGAAGCCTATTCAGATGTGCCATTGGTGATTGGTAGTATTGAAGCAAGCTTGCGCCGTATTGCGCATTACGATTACTGGAGCGATAAAGTGCGCCGCAGTGTGTTGATAGATTCTAAAGCGGATATTTTGCTTTACGGCAATGCTGAACGGGCTTTAATCGAGTTAAGTCACCGTATCGCTAAAGGCGAAAAAGTAGCGGATATACAAGATATTCGCGGTACCGCTTTTTTGCGTAAAAAGATTCCAGATGGTTGGAGTGAGATTGAAAGCACAAAGCTAGACCGCCCAGGCACAGTTGAAAAGCACGTTGACCCATACGAAATGAAAATGGGTAAAGCGGATGCGAGCTGTGCAACAGATGAGAATAATGCCAAGTCAGCTTTACCTGAAGGTACAAAGGCAATTGAAATCGTACGTAAGCCTAAAGCCGATCGGGCTAAACAAGTTGTTCGTTTGCCTGATTATGAAGCTGTCGCTCAAGACCCAGTGTTATATGCGCATGCTTCACGTGTGCTGCACTTAGAAGCCAACCCCGGCAATGCGCGTGCTTTGGTACAAAAACATGGCGATCGAGAAGTGTGGTTAAACCCACCGCCGATCCCATTGACCACCAAAGAGATGGACTACGTTTACGACATGCCATATGCGCGTAAGCCGCATCCGGCCTATGGCAACGCAAAAATTCCTGCATGGGAAATGATACGTTTTAGTGTGAATATCATGCGTGGCTGCTTTGGCGGTTGTACTTTCTGCAGTATTACTGAACATGAAGGCCGCATCATTCAAAGCCGTAGCGAAGCATCAATTTTGAAAGAAGTTGAAGAGATTCGCGACAAGGTTGATGGTTTCACTGGTGTGATTTCTGACCTTGGCGGTCCAACAGCTAATATGTATCGTATTGCTTGTAAGAGCGAAACAATTGAGAAAAACTGCCGTAAGTTGAGCTGTGTGTATCCCGGTGTTTGTGAAAACTTGAACACAGACCACACGGCCTTGATTCAGTTGTATCGTAAAGCACGTGCCATTAAAGGCGTTAAGAAGATTTTAATCGGCAGTGGTGTGCGATATGACCTTGCTGTGAAATCGCCTGAATACGTCAAAGAGTTAGTACAACATCACGTCGGCGGCTATTTAAAAATCGCCCCTGAACATTCTGAAGAGAATGTACTCAGTAAAATGATGAAGCCCGGAATGGATGCTTACGATGAATTCAAAGCCATGTTTGAGAAATTTAGTGCTGAAGCGGGTAAGAAGCAGTATTTGATTCCGTATTTTATTGCTGCGCATCCGGGCACGACTGAACTGGATATGCTCAATTTAGCGCTTTGGCTGAAAAAATACGACTTTAAGTTAGATCAAGTACAAACCTTTACGCCCACACCTATGGCAATGGCTACGGCCATGTACCATTCAGGCAAAAATCCATTGCGTAAAGTCACAGCAGATTCTGATGATGTGCCGATTCCAAAAGCCGGTAATGTGCGTAAATTGCATAAAGCATTTATTCGCTACCATGACCCTAACAACTGGCCTATGTTGCGTGAAGCCTTAATAAAAATGGGCCGTGAGGATTTAATCGGTAATGGTAAGCAGCATTTGATACCAGCTTGGCAGCCGCTTTCAAACAAGCCAATTACTACCGTGCGTGGTGAAAAGCTTGAGCGAACCATTCGACCAAGGCGAGTGTCAGAAGTCAAACGCAAATATTCCTAATCGGTCTTACTGGCTAAGCTAAAGTATTAGGCGTATTTGCATTGCTTACACTCCTAATACTTTAAGGTGGATTTATGATTTTGCAATGTAAACGACTGCTTAGCGTTTTTCTCGCGTTTGGGTTCTTAGCGCTTACTACCACTGATGTTTACGCTGAACAGGGACTATTCTGGAAAGTAGAATCGCCTGCTGGCAAAACTAATTACCTTTTCGGCACCATGCATACCGATGACAATCGTGTGACTAATTTCTCGCCAGCGGTTGAAAATGCGCTGCAATCAGTAGATGAGTTCATGATGGAAACGATAGCACCTAATGACCCCAGCGTATTTATGATGCAGGATGGTGATTTGAAGAGCATGCTAACCGAAGCTGAGCTGGATAAAGTCTATGACTTAGCTGAGTTTCACGTTATGCACCGCAACGCTGCGACTCACATGAAGCCGTGGTTGCTCGCGGTAGTGTTTGATTCACCCAAACCCCTCACACCCTTCGCGCAAGATAATCTACTGATGACTAAGTCTGAAGATTTCGGCAAAGAGGTGGTTGGAATTGAAAGTACAAAAGAACATTTTGGCGTAATGGATAGCTTTAGTCGCGATGAGCAGCTGACAATGCTCCGCGCGGTATTAAAGCGCAGCCCAGAACAAAAAGAGCGTGATTTTGAATCGCTGATAGCGGCTTACTTAGCAGGTGATAGCAATAAAGTAGCAGCGCTAGACGAAAAAATTACTGGTGGCATGCTTCCACCAGCATTGTGGGCAAAAATGCGCGCTAAGCTATTGGATGAGCGCAATGTGGTGATGGCGCAGCGTATTGCGGAAGAAGCTAATAGCAAAAGTGTATTCGTTGCAGTTGGCGCCTCACACCTAGCAGGTAAGGGCGGTTTAATCGTTAGGTTAAAAGAAGCTGGTTATAAACTAAGCCCAATTAATTAAACTACTTAGGCTGTAATTAAGGTTTATTTGTTTTGAGGTATTAGCTTTGTGCCGCTCAAGCATTGAAAAGTGGACAAGTTACGCATCACAACTGCACCAACATATAACGCTTGCACCAATAAATTGCTTGTTAATATGCCAAAATGGGCTGCTTTACCGAGTTAAATTTTAACCTTGTCAAATTTTAACTCGGTAAAGTTCTATCGTATGCCGCCTACATATTTATGCGGATCTATGACCTCACTCGATTCTTCGGCTTCTTCTTCGAAAGATGGCGTTTGTGTTTTCTTGAAAGCCGTAGTTTCATTTTTAGAGACGCTGGGGCTTTCTAATACTGGCTGTGTAGTAGATAACTTGCCGAACATCAAGATTTCAAAATGATCGACGTATTCATTAAGGTCGGTTAATCCTTGTTCACGAGAAAGCGCAATAATACTTTTGGCATAAGCTTCGTTTTCAACGAGCCATTTGATGTCAATGGTCCTACTTATCTTACGCCTCAGTATCACACTTATCAGTGCTGCCACTGAAACTTTTTCAGTGCTATGTAAAGTATCTGACATTACATTATCCTCTCTGCGTGCTGAGTTAGGTCAAGTCCATCGTGCTCATCTTCGGCATCAATACGTAAACCAACCAATAGATTTACAATTTTTAAAATTATCAGAGTGACTATTGCACTGTATGCCAAGGTGGTAACCGCAGCTACGGCTTGCAGCGCGACATTGGCGTCTAGACCACTTATTGCCTTATCTGCAAATACGCCTGTTAAGACTGCACCAACCAGACCGCCTATACCGTGAATACCAAATACGTCTAACGCATCATCCGCACCCAATAAGCGTTTGAGGCTAGTAGCGCCTAAGTAACAAAGTGCACCACCAGCGACACCTATTGCCAATGCTCCGTTCACATTCACAAATCCAGAAGCAGGTGTAATCGCAACAAGGCCAGCCACTGCGCCAGAGGCAAATCCCAACATGGTGATTCTTGATTTAACTAACCACTCGATCAAGATCCATGTTAATGCTGCCATAGCTGCCGCAATTTGTGTCACCAACATAGCCATTCCTGCGCGACCATCTGCTGCTAATGCTGAGCCTGCATTAAAGCCAAACCAGCCAACCCATAATAGTGATGCGCCAACCAAGGTGTAGACTAAGTTAAATGGAATAAAAGGTACTTTGCCATAACCTACTCTAGGGCCTAACACATAGGCGCAAACTAACCCTGCAGCACCTGCATTAATATGAACGACTGTTCCTCCAGCAAAGTCTAATACACCCATGGATGCAAACAAACCTGTAGGTTCCCAGACCCAATGGGCCACTGGTGCATAAACAAATATAGACCAAAGCGCCATGAAGATTAACATTGCAGTAAAGCGCATGCGTTCGGCAAAGGCGCCAACAATTAGCGCTGGCGTAATAATTGCAAATGTCATCTGAAACATGACGAATACTGATTCAGGAATAGTTGGTGCTAAATGACTGACCGTTAGCTGGCTAGTGGCTTTAATGTAACCAAGACCGGATAACATTAGACGATCTAAGCCACCGAGATAGGGTGATGTTCCAGGTGTAAATGCAATGGTGTAACCAATGACTATCCAAATGATGCTCACTAGGCAGCAAATTGCAAAGCTTTGCAAAGCAGTAGACAGCACATTTTTTTTGCGTACCATTCCTGCATAAAATAAGACTAGCCCTGGAATAGTCATCAATAAAACTAGAGCGGTTGAAGATAACATCCATGCAGTATCACCGGTGTTAATTTTATCAAAACCAACGGAGTAAGGTTTTGTATAAACAATAGCAGCAGTGGCTACAGGAGTTACTTCGGCTGCTGCAGGGCTAACTGGTTGAGCGGTCATCTCTGATGTAGCCGGCGGTGTATTGTTTATTGGAGCTGCTGATGAGTTTAGGTCATTAGCCTCTGTCGCTGGCACAGGTGAAATTGGGCTTACAGCCACGGGTTCCGGGTTGGAGTTTATTTCAGCATTTGTAGTTTCTGAATATGCTGAAACAGCCAGCATATTGATTGCTACAACAAAAAGCCATATCCATAGACTTCTATTTTTAGAGTACATAAGTTTTAATTCCTTAGTTTTAACTATTTTTGTTGGATTAAAATTAACAATTTGAGCTATAAAATTAGTTTTAGATATTGTTATCTATTTTAATATAAGCAAAAAATATGCCTTATTAAATATTATCTTATAGAAACTTTTTAACATTGTAGTTGAGGTTTTCAGGTTGATTTTTAACAGCTTCAAAAGCCTCGTTCATTACCTGTGTAGCTTCAGCACTGCCTATTTCGGTTTCTACCCAAGAGCGCAAATGTTTTAGAAATGATTTAAGTTGATCGGGCTTATAAGTGCGTACTTGGACAGTCTTACCGGTATTGACTAGCGATAGAAGCTGATTCTGCTGAGTTTCAGACCAAGGCATACTTTGAATCAGTTCTATTAAGAATGGATTTAACTTTTGGCTTATTCCACTTTCAAATTTTTCTAATAACTCTAAAACTTTAAGAAGTAAACTTTGAAATGTTATAAATTCTGGTGAACTGATGGCTTGATCAGAAGATGGCGTTGAGTAGACGCTGTTATCCAATTCCTTGGTTGATTCAGCAGCTGATTCATTAGCTGATTCGATTGATATTTTGCTACGTGCATTTTCTTTGAGTGTGTTTGTGCTCAAATCATTATCCCCATGCAGTAAGGCACGGTGTAGAGCTCTTAATAAATCTCGCTGTTGATCCGCAATGCCATAATTTTGGCAGACTTCTTTTGCAAAACTATTTAACCCATTAAATATTGAGCCTGTTCCATTGAAATATGTCGCCCACTTTTCAATGACCTCATTTGCTTCTGCTTCCGTCAGTACGCTTTGCAAACCTAAAAATATTGAGTTTTGTTTTGAGTTTTGGATGTTAGTCAATTGGGAGTTCTGATTATTGTTCATTGGCTCTGAGTTTAAAATGCTAATAGTAATTAGATAAGCAAGGTCTGTACCAACCTTCTATGTATCGATTTTCTTTTTTAAGTTAACTATTTTCAGGCAACTTTTTTATCCTCGTTCACAGATTCAAATGGGTTGCTTAGCATATTGAGCAGATATTTAATATCAATCCCTTGAATAAGAAGCTTCCCACTATTTGCTTTGATGATTTGTTTGATGAGTACACCATCTCGATTAATAGCAAGCGGCGTACGCGTCACTTGGCTTTCATTAAACTGCGCCACTGAGTGTAGTGAACCAACTAGCAAGCCAATTTTGTGTTGCAAGTACTCAATCACAATGACTTGGCTGTTGCTATCGACTACAGTCAGTTTTCCGCTCAATAAATATCCAAGATCAAATACCCAAGCATAGGTTTTTCCTTCATTTTCATGCTGTATAGCCAACACACCAACGCGCTCTGAACCACTTCCGATAGAGACTCGGGAGACTTGAGATGCTGGTAGTGCCTCGAGTATATATTCAGCTTCTACTGCAAACAGCCCACCATCAATAAAGAATGTTGCGAATTCAGGATCTGCTGTTTGAGTCATCGATGCTTCAATAATCGAAGCAGAATTGTTGCCAGAGCTGTAACTGCCCCTAACTTCACCAAATAAATCAAATACGACAGCGATAACATCTTCTTTGTATCCATCACTGACTTTAAATTCTCGATAACCATTAGACGCACTGCAACCGAGTATTGAATAATGTCCATCGTGTATCACAATACGAGAGCTACTTTTGCCATTAGGCAATCCAAGTAAGTCAGTATCAATCTCCAGCATGGTGCCTACTGGGCGAGTAGGGTCAGTGCTTGAAATGATTTGACCTTGTCTATCGATATAAAAAGCTGTTATAGATTGTTTTTCTGCAATACCACCCTGCAACATGGCAAAGAACTCAGTAGATGAGTCAAACACAATGCCAATACCACCGACCACTGAGTCACCGTTTGGCGCCATGATGGCTGCATGATAGATATAGGTTGGTGCGTTGCCATAGAGCGCGTCCGCTACAAAAGGCGACACATAATATTGTTGCTCCGTACGCAGTGACATGACTTGCGCCAGAGTAGCGTCATCTATTTTTGTGCCAATGATTGAGCCACTAGCTTCCATTGGATTTGTACTGGCAATAATGTTGCCATTGTGGTCATACACAAATATACGGCTATAGACCGTATAGAGCGAATTGATATATTCGAGGATTCCAGTAATCTGACTGACAGTTTGGCTATCGATTATCGGCGAGGCAAGTGCTGTTCTTAGTTCAGGTGTAACAGCCCACCAACGGCAATCGTCAGAGCGCTCATATAAGTTGCGGTCAAGCAAATCAACCAATAGATGAGATACGAATTCTGAATCCTGTAGTCTGGATGCGAGCACGGTTTCGTATAAATCATTAATAGATTGAGCGAATAACTCATTGCTACGGGTACCAGTTTCACTAATTTGGTCTAAAACTGTTTTTAACTTCAGCAGTTCACCACTTTGTCCTGCAGTCATCACCTGACCGTTCCACACTACACGTCGTATGGTTGATGCGGCATTCATGACTTCAAATAATGGTGGGCAGAATGATTGGGCATGTGAAAGTAGACCTTCGGCTACAACGGGGTCTAAAGCGTTTAAGGCATTAGTTTCCTTGCCAGTAAAAGCAATATCCACAGGAGTCATTACCTGACCTTGCCAACCTTTTGGCCCCATGTAACCTTGATAACCATCAGAACTAAAGGTGCTAACCAAATACTTGCGACCACTAAATACTTTTAAGTTTGATTGTGTATCACTGTTCACTGGCACTAAAGCACCTACAGGAACCCATATTTTATCGCTAGACTCTATGACGTAATTATCACTATCAAGCAGCAACATGACTGATCGCTCTGATGGGTCGCCATGCGATTTAAAAATACTAGCCATTTCTTCCACAAAATCGAAGCATAGGCACAACACACCAATGACTTCGCCAGTGTGAGGATGCAGCATACGTTTGGAATAAATGAGTGCCTTATTTTTGCTAGGGCGTAGATCGGAAGCGCGGTAGGTTTCCACATATTGATCTGATGCTAATGTTTCTTTGAGTAGAGGATCTAAGCTACCTTCAATAGGGGTTTCTTCATTAATTTGTACTAAAACATTGCCATGTACATCCAGCAAAATAATTTCATCATAGACCGTGTATTTTTTTCTATAGGCGAGTAAACGTGCGCGAATGATCTCATCGTTGCCTGATAAGCCTGCAACAAACTCACATAGCTCGTTATCAGTCGCTAAAAATCCCACATCTGCCGTGCGCTCGTAAAGATTGCGCACCAGAATATCGATGACGTATTGGGCTTTGGTACCTATTTCATTCAACACCGTCGCAACTTTCTCTTGCACCAAGCTCAAAACAAGTTCTTTTTCTAGCCGATTAAACCCTGCTCTGGTTGCAGCCATTGTTGGCAGTATGCTTTTAGCTTCAGTGGGGCAGTTCATTTTTGCTGAAGACTCGATCATTCGCCACATTAGATTTAACTCGTGCAATGACTGCTCACAACGGATGACATCTCGCATGTAAGGGAGAAAATTATCAAGCTGAATTGTAGTAACTTGGCTCATGTGCATACCCGTAAAGTTATTGTTGTCGCAGATATAAGTACATCTTGTAGATTACTGTTAAGCAAAATGCAAGCCAGCAGAAAAAACAGGGAGTTGTAGCAGGCTGTCTAAAGGTTTGAGTGTCAACAGGTATTATTGTAGCGACTCTAATAACTTAACTTTGGTGCATATTGTCGTATATGCGCACCGTTAAAGTTAACTTAATCATTAAATGATGACCTGTTAATTAATGCGGATGCTTTAGCTATAGCCGCCACACCTTTAAGTTACAACAATAAAGCCACCACTTACATTCGCCATCATATATGGCATAGATATTGCTTTTTTAATTTAAAAGTATGGATACTCTATGGTACTAAGCTAAAAAACATGAACTTGCCATCATCAAAAATTAAGTCACTCATCTCTATTGATGCATTTGTTCATGATCGTCAGCGCATGCTTGATACACTTGTGGATAATCTGGAAGGTTTAGTTTATTGCAATCTTTATGATGAACACTGGACCATGATTTATGTGAGTGATGGATGCAAGGATTTAACAGGTTACTTTCCTGATGACTTGATGTTTAACAACGTAGTTTCTTATGAAGAAATTATCTTTAAAGATGACCGAGAGTTGGTTAGAAGCGCTATCGACGAAGCCGTTAAACAAGGTAAACGCTTTGAGGTTGAATATCGTATACGTCATGCAAACACTGACATTATTTGGGTATGTGAACGAGGCAACCCGATTCATAATGCAAAAGGGCAAGTTCATGCTATAGAAGGGTTTATCCAGAACATTACCCAACGTAAGGCTGCTGAACAGTCATTACATGATGCAGAATTTCGTTACCGCTCAATTTTTGAGAATGCGATTGAAGGAATCTTTCAGACATCGCCAAACGGACACTATCTGATTGTTAATCCTGCACTAGCCAACATATATGGCTACAGCTCACCCGAAGAGCTGATTAGTGTACTTAACAATATTCAGCAACAGCTTTATGTGACCCCAGGTCGCCGTGAAGAGTTTGTGCAAGCAATGTTAGCTAATCAAAGCGTGCATAACTTCGAATCATTAGTTTATAAAAAAGATAATAGTACGATCTGGATTTCTGAAAATGCACGCATGGTGCATGACAAAGCAGGAAACTTGCTCTATTACGAAGGTACGGTTGAAGATATTACCGCGCGTAAAAACTACGACCATAAAATTGAACACCAAGCCAAGCATGACAGCCTGACTGGCTTGCCTAATCGTTACATGCTGAATGATAGACTTCAACAATCCATCAACTTTGCCGACCGTTACAAAAATAAAATGGCCGTGGCCTTTGTCGATCTTGATCAGTTCAAGCTCATCAACGATAGTATGGGACATGAGGTAGGCGATCAGCTGCTATTGATTATGTCTAAACGACTCTCTAGCTGTATTCGTGAAATAGATACCGTAGTGAGATTAGGTGGCGATGAGTTCGTCATACTGCTGACTAATATTGAGAATGTGAATGACATTCTACTCAGTATGCAGCGTGTATTGGCTGCCGTTGCCGCTCCTTGTGTCATTAATGAGTTGGATTATGTTGTCACCGCTAGCATAGGGGTAAGTATTTATCCAGATGATGGCGTTGAACCGAATACACTGCTCAAAAATGCTGATTCGGCCATGTATAAAGCCAAGAAGGCTGGTCGCAATAACTATCAAATTTACACGCAAGAGTTGAATGAAGCATTAACAGAGCGCGTGACGATGGAGTATCGCTTACGGCTTGCGATAGAAAATGGCGAGTTCTTGCTGCATTACCAACCTAAGGTCAATTTTGCAACAGGGCTTATTAGTGGTGCTGAAGCTTTAATCCGCTGGCAAACCCCTGAAGGTGAATTGATTCCTCCTATGAAGTTCATTCATATTGCGGAAGAAGCTGGGCTGATTGAGAGTATTGGTGAGTGGGTTCTTGTAGAAGCCTGTAAAAAAGCCAAAGAATTAAAAGACAAAATGGGGCGGCCTATTCCCATTGCGGTAAACGTTTCACCACGGCAATTTAAACAGCCTAATCTTGCGCAGACTATCAAAAATACTCTAGCGCTTACCGACCTAGATCCAGATTGTCTAGAGCTAGAAATTACTGAAAGCACATTAATTGATGATGCTGCCAAATTCATACAAACACTTCATGCCCTAAAAACCATAGGGGTTAAGCTGGCCATTGATGATTTTGGTACAGGCTATTCAAGTTTGGCTTATTTAAAGGATTTTCCAATAGATAGACTGAAAATTGATAAAGCTTTTGTCAGCAACCTTGAAAATGATCCCGCGAATACTGCCATTCTTAAAGCCATTATTGTGCTTGGACAAAGCTTAGGTATGAAGGTGATTGCGGAGGGCGTTGAAACTCGTTTCCAGCACGATTATCTACAGTCGATAGGTTGTGATGAGCTGCAAGGCTATTATTTCAGTAAACCTATCCCTGCAATTGAGTTTGAGGCATTACTTAAAAATCAGCTTAGTAAATCTTAGCGTAATAAACAATCTGTTAGTCATGAAAGTGATTATAGGTTACGTCTCATTTATTGACGTGCGGCCCTGCTTTGTAATTGATGATTTCAGCACTTTGTAGCACGTGAATTAATTGTTCTGTATCAAAGCCGAGTTCTTTGGCCTGTGCAATCAATTGTTGTTTAATCGGGTAGGTGAGTTGTGGTGTTCTGGAGAGTATCCATAAATATGATTTATCCGGTCCGCAAACCATCACATAGTTATAGTATGGTTTATCTAACACCATAATATTATACGCGCCGTAAAATGGTCCAAAAAATGATACCTTAAGCTTGCCTGTATTGGTTTTATCGGCATTCGGTGGATCTACAAAATAAGCTTTGCCTTCGGCTTCTTTCCACTCATTGGTTTTGGGATTAAAGCCTCGATTAATGACTTTAATGCCACCATCATCACGCAAGCTATAAGTTGCTGTGACCTTTTCTAAATCACGTTCAAATGAATGGTCTAGTCTGGCAATTTCATACCATGTGCCAAGGTACTGATTGGCATCAACGCTATCAACCACCTTTACATTTTCAGGTGCGCCCATACACGCCGTGAGTACAAGTGCAGTAAGCCAAATAAGAAGTTTTTTCATTAATATTTTTATAATTTAAGTTTAGTTTTAATGCGTGAGGCTACAGTGGAAGTCCAAGTGAGCGCATAAAAGATTCAACCTTACCGGTGTAATCACTTGGTAAGCCTAAGTTTTCGTTAATCTCTTTATGAGACATGGCTACAGGAAGAACGTTTGCCTGTGTACCAAACTTAGTCGCTTTCTCAATAAAAGCACTCGCTTGCATGCACGGTTTGTCTTTTCTTGTGGTTGAGCAAACCGCTAGCATAGGGATGGTTTTTTGCGAGAGTTGATAACTAGGCGAAGTACTTTTCCAGAAGGCGCTATCGTTGCCAAAAGCCTTGTCGTAAAAAGGTAGGTGTTTAGATGACATGGTTTTTTCAAGGTCATAGGCCGCACTGTCGAGCATCACTGTGCCTAGCCATGGCTGAGCGCCTTGTTGTTTTGCAGTATTAGCGTTAGCTGTAATGAGTGCCACTAAATGCGCGCCTGCTGAATGTCCCATTAGGACAAAGCGCTTAGCATCACCACCCCAAGTTGGCGCCAGAGATTGCGCTTTCGCCAGTGCTAATGCGACATCGTTGGCTTGCGTAAGCGGATCAGCTTTTGGCAACATTCGGTAATTGATAGAAATAAAAATGATGCCTTTAGCTAACCATCTATTGGCTTTGTTTTCCACCACGCGGCTCATGGCTTTATCACCTACGCGCCAAGCGCCGCCATGCACCATCAACATGACAGGGGCGTTTTGTGCATTTTTAGGAATATAAACATCGAAACTTTGTGCGCTATCAGCGCCATAACTAATATTCCGTTGAACAGTGGCGTTTTCTGGGTTGAAAGGCTTACTATCGCTATCTTCTTGCTCCATTTCATCCACTTGCTGGCGATGCGCTAATCTCTCGGCAATACGCTCTCGTATCGATTGTGCACTCACATTTTGACTACTAAGAATAACGAAGATTAAGCTGAGAAAAGCGCATATTTCTTTCATTTTATAAACCTACTCCCTTGAATAAATAGCTAACTTAGCAGTATTGCTTAAGCCTTTTCCGAGTTGTTCAGCGAAGCTAATTCAGATTCAGTCAGCCAACGCCATTCGCCAACAGCTAAGTCATCAGGCAACTTTACTTCGCCAATTTGTATGCGCTTCAAGCCTTCCACGCGGTTACTAATGGCGGCGACCATGCGTTTTACTTGGTGGTATTTACCTTCTGCTAGCGTCATATGAATAATGTTTTCAGTGATGCGTGTACAAGCAAGGGCTGCAATCGGCGCATCTTCATCGACTAACTGAACACCTTTTAAAATATGGGCGATTTGCTCATCGCTCATCGGGTGCTTACAAGTCACTTCATAAACTTTAGGCACTTTATGTTTTGGTGAACTCATTCGATGAATAAACTGACCATCGTCTGAAATGAGAATTAACCCAGTAGTGTCTTCATCTAATCTGCCTATGCATTGCACATCGCGCACGACCAGCGGATGTGGTAATAAACTATAGATAGTAGGGTGGTGCTGGGTCTTATGTGAGCACTCGTAATTGCTAGGTTTATGTAGCATTAAGTAAGATTTTTCGCGGTAATCCCACGCCTCTTCTTTTACAGTGTATTGCAGATTTTCAGTTTCAAAAACTGCATCAGGGTCATCGCAAATTTCACCGTTGACGGTGACTTCTTGATTGAGAATTAGAATGCGGCACAGCTTACGTGCGCCAAAGCCTTGGTTGCATATAATGCGTTCAAGCGGAAGTTTTAATTTTAGTTTTTTAGCCATACGTGCATTATAACGTTAGTCATTAAAAAGCCCACGTGTTGTGGGCTTTTTAAGTAACTACATTATGAAGAACGTTATTTGAATGGTGCTAGTGAGATAATTTTTAAATTAATCTTCTTTACTTATAAAGTTATACAGCACAGCACCAATCACAGCGCCAATAATAGGCGCTAACCAGAATAGCCAAAGTTGGCTGAGTGCAACACCACCTTCTAACAAAGCTGGGCCAGTGCTGCGTGCTGGATTTACTGATGTGTTGGTAACTGGAATACTAATCATGTGGATGAGCGTGAGTGTAAAGCCAATGGCAAGTGGTGCCAAACCTGCAGGTGCGCGTTTATCAGTTGCACCCATGATAATGAATAAGAACATTGCCGTCATCGCGATTTCTGTCACTAGCGCTGCCATCATGCTGTAACCATGCGGCGAATGTGTACCAAAGCCGTTTGAGGCTAAGCCACCAGTAAAGCCTTCAGCGCCGCTAGCAATAGTGCGTAATAGTAACGCCGCCAGAATCGCACCAAGCACTTGCGCGATAATGTAGTGAGGTAATTCACTCGCTTTAAAGCGTCCGCCAGCCACCAATCCAATTGACACAGCAGGGTTAAGATGACAGCCTGAAATATGACCAATCGCATAAGCCATTGTCACCACCGTTAAACCAAAAGCGAATGAAACGCCTAAATAACCTAAGCCTAAATCTGGAATACCAGCAGCCAATACCGCGCTGCCACAACCGCCTAATACCAGCCAAAAAGTACCAATTAATTCTGCTACAGAACGCTTAGTTAATGACATATTGCCTCCTGAAATTTATAAGTGTTTAAAATGTAGCTTAATAATTATTTTAACCCCTAGCTACTTGGCTAATTTACTGTAATCCTTATGCGCTCACAAGTGAGTTTCAGTTAAACTGTCATTTTTAATATGTAAACAATTGTTCAATGTCATTCAAACACATCATTTCGCGCGACAACCCAGTTTTTAAGCAACTTAAAAAGTTAGCGGATAACTCACGTGAGCGCCGCAGCGAAGGGCAAACCTTATTAGATGGTGTCCATTTAATCGAAGCGTATATGGCTACTTTTGGCGAGCCACTGATGATCATTATTCCAGAAGGTAAAAGCAGTATAGAAGCGACTGGATTGATCCAAAGCTTGACTGAAATTTCAACCATCATGTTGCCGACTTTGATGTTTGCTGAACTAACGCCTGTTGCAAGTGCTACTGGTATTTTAGCGTTGATTAAAACTCCACAATTAACCGCGCCAGAGCAACCTTCGTTTGCCTTGATGCTAGAAGATATTCAAGATCCTGGTAATTTGGGCAGTATGTTACGCACGGCCGCCGCGGCGGGTGTAGAAGCCGTCTATCTAAGCACGAGTTGTACTGATGCTTGGTCGCCAAAAGCCTTGCGTGGCGGGCAGGGCGCACAATTTGTATTGCCTATTGTAGAACGCGCTAACTTAATTGCTGAGCTAGAAAATTTTAATGGCAATAGTTATGCAACCGCTATGCACGGTGAGTCGCTGTATGCACAAGATTTAACAAAAGCTACGGCATTTGTAATTGGTAATGAGGGTGCAGGGTTGAGAAAGCAAACCATAGCTGCAGCGGATAAAAGTATTACTATCCCTATGACGGAGAGCCAGTTCGGTTCTGTAGAGTCGCTTAATGCAGGTGCTGCAGCGGCTATTTGTCTATTTGAACGCAAAAGGCAGGTACTATAAATATGCGACTTAAAATGAAGCAAGCGGGGTTTTCTGCAATTGAAATGATGGTGGTTGTAGCGATTATTGCAATACTGGCGATGATCGCAATCCCTTCAAGCATGGGGCGCATAGTTAAAGAACACGTTAATGCAGCATTGCCGCTGGCAGATATTGTTAAAGAGCCAATTGCAGCGGCATGGAAATTGACTAAAACATTACCGGCTGATAATAAAGAAGCTGGATTGCCTGATGCAGATAAAATTGTGAGTAACTTTATCAGTTCAGTTGAAGTGAAAAATGGCGCCATTCACATGACTTTTGGCAATAAGGCACATTCAAAACTTATAGGTAAAGTCTTGTCACTGCGCCCAGCAGTGATTGAAGAGTCTCAAATCGTGCCAGTGACATGGGTGTGTGGTAACGCGAAAGCACCTGATAAAATGACGCTAAAAGGCGAGAATAAAACTAATGTTGCCCCAGAGTTTCTGCCTATGATGTGTAGATAAGCTCTGTGTAAGCAGCTACAACGTAGGCAGCCCTCTAGTTATTTAATGAATTTTAGGGCTAGTGATGACAGCCGCTTCAGTCACCACGAGTTGTGCTGCGTCTACCTTGTCAAAAGCATAATGTGAATTACAAAAATCGCAGTTCACTTCAATTTTCCCCTGCTCTTCAATAATGCTATTGATTTCTTCATCACCCAGCATACGCAACATATTAGAGACACTTTCGCGCGTGCAACTACAAAAGAATTGTGTGATGCTAGATTCAAACAGGCGCACATCCTCTTCGTGAAATAGTCGAGTGATTAGTGTTTCAGTTGGCAAGTTAAGTAACTCTTCATCAGTCACTGTGCCAGCTAAATAGCCCACACGATTCCAAATATCTTCATCATGTATCTGCGTTTCTTGATTCATTGTCTCTGGTAATTTCTGTATCAGCATGCCTGCCGCAGACTTGCCATCGCAACTTAACCAGATTTTGGTATCAATTTGCTCAGAGCGCATCATGTAATTTTCCAATACCGCGCTAATGCTATCACCTTCTATTGGCACGATGCCTTGATACGCTTGTCCATCTGTAGGGTCTAGTGTAATCATAAATTGACCTTGTTCGATTAGCTCAAACAAATTCTGATTATCAGTCACTTCGTCATCCCATTTAGCCGTGGCGCGCATTTTTATGGTACTGCCAACATCTGAGTTACATTCGACTACTAATAGTTTTAATGCACCTTTACTTTGAATCTGCATCACCAAAGAGCCATCCATCTTAAGTGTCGCTGCGAGTAGGGCACTAGCGGCCATTAGCTCGCCAAGTGCTTTTCGTAAACCTGTGGGTAGATGCTGTTTATTCAATGCTTGTTGCAATGTTTGCGTCAGGTTGACTAGGTTGCCACGAACAGGCGTGTTTTCAAATACGAAGCGTTGCAGTGTGTCTTGATGTGTTTTCATGCCGCCATTTTAACATAGGGCAGCTAAGTTATTGTTGATAAGGTGGAATGTTCCAGCTCAGCAACTGATTTCCCAGCAGTATCAAGTGGCAATGCAATCGATCAGCGCCATTCGCGCTAACATCAAACTCATAAGTGCGTAAAAAACGTACATGACCGCGACTATTGCGTCCAAGCCATAGTTTGCTACATGCCACAGTTTCATCAAGTAACTGCAGATTAAATCGAGAAGCGAGTTCGTGACCCAATAAAACGGCGCGTTCTCGTTTATCCATACTATCAAGCCAAAACCAAGCCATACCAATAATGATGGCTAATAGTGCAATTTCCATGCTGTACTCTTTCTTAAGTTTTACTTTTTATCAGTAATTTTTATATCGTCACTGATCATTTAAATTATTTGTAGTTAAAATAAAGTCGATTATTATGTTGAATTGTAAGCTAAAGCTACCGCATATCAGATATAGTTTTATGAAGTCAATATGAAGAATAACAATCCAATGGATCAAACGCGTGAGGATGAAGCCGTTAGGGCATATTTAAAGCTATTGCAGACCAAGGGTGCTGTAAGCGCGGCACTTCTTCGACGCTCACAGTTTTTAGAAAAGTTGATTATCAACCTAGCGGGCAAAGAGGTCGATGGAAATGAGTATCGCGAGGCCGTAGAACCGCTGATGGAAACCGTGCCTACCGATGATTGGCATAACTGTTTGACTGCGGCACGTGAGTTTTACCCATTCTGGAAAGGCGATATTAAAGCCATTGCAGCTTTGAATATCAATCCAGGTTTTGACATTACCCCATTGCAATGGAAGCCATTACCAACGTCATTAAAGCTGTTGATGGAAAGCTTAGTCACTGAAAAGTTTGACGCGTCTGAAAATTGGCCATTAAAAGCCTACGCACAAGCGCTTCGCCAAGAGGGTTCAGAGCAATCCTTGGTCGATACACGCGTTAAGCTAGCAAAAATCATCTTGGTACGTTTGAAAGATGCACCCGACAAAAATCATAAATCTTATCGAACTGCTGTTGATTTGACATTGCCATTGTTTAACATTAAAAATAATAGACGCTTATTTTTAGTGGTAGTGCGCGAGTTCTATCATTTTTGGATTGGCAATCCTGATGCTAGTAGTATGGTGCTTAAAGATGGTTCAGGAAACATTCTGCTCTAAGTAAAATACAGATCGGTTATTGTCAATTTCGCACTTAAATAGTGCGATGCACCAAGGCTAGCACCATTTAAGTGCTTGCAGTCACACCTCTGAAACTAATAAGCTCTTAAAATCAATAGCTTAAGTATTGGCGCGCTATTTGCTTTATATTCCTGGATTATTTTTTATAAAACTCTAAGGAAAATTGAGAAATGGAAGCATTAGTTTCGTCAAATGACGTATTGTTTGTATTGTTAGGCGCCATAATGGTGCTTGCTATGCATGCGGGTTTTGCATTTTTAGAAGTAGGTACCGTCCGCAAGAAAAATCAGGTCAATGCGTTAGTTAAAATCATGGTGGATTTTTCCGTATCGACTATTGCTTACTTCTTTATTGGGTACAGCATAGCTTACGGCGTCAATTTTTTCAGTGGCGCAGAGGTATTAGCAGCGAAAAATGGTTACGGATTAGTTAAATTCTTTTTTCTTTTGACCTTCGCAGCAGCGATTCCTGCCATCGTGTCAGGAGGCATCGCTGAACGCGCTAAGTTCAATCCACAATTAGCCGCTACTTTTTTAATTGTAGGTTTTGTTTACCCATTTTTTGAAGGTATCGCTTGGAACAACCATTTTGGCATTCAGCATTGGTTTGTAGCTACATTTGGTGCTAAATTCCACGATTTCGCAGGTTCAGTAGTCGTTCACGCGATGGGTGGCTGGATCGCACTTGCAGCGGTGGTTTTATTGGGTGCTCGCCAAGGTCGGTATAGCAAAGATGGTCGTTTGCATGCGCACCCACCCTCAAACATCCCATTTTTAGCGCTTGGTGCATGGATACTCACTGTTGGTTGGTTTGGTTTTAATGTGATGTCAGCACAGTCAATTCAAGGCATTTCTGGGCTAGTAGCCGTTAATTCACTCATGGCGCTTGTTGGTGGCACGCTTGCGGCTTTAGTGATGGGTAAGAATGACCCAGGCTTTGTGCATAACGGCCCCTTAGCTGGCTTGGTTGCAGTGTGTGCTGGTTCGGATGTTATGCATCCTTTAGGCGCATTAGTGACTGGTGGCGTTGCAGGCATATTGTTTGTTTGGGCTTTTACGCTAACGCAAAATCGCTTAAAAATTGATGATGTATTAGGTGTGTGGCCGCTACATGGATTATGCGGTGCTTGGGGAGGTATTGCTGCTGGTATCTTTGGTGCTAAAGCACTTGGTGGAACGGGTGGTGGCGCTGATGGAATCAGTTTTATGTCACAACTTTTAGGTACTGGTTTAGGTCTTGTTGTAGCGTTAGTTGGCGGTACGCTGGTTTATGGCGTACTAAAAAAACTAGTTGGAATCCGTCTTAGCCAGGAAGAAGAGTTTGACGGAGCAGATTTGAGTATACACAAAATTGCATCTAGTGCAGAAGACTAACTGTTCATGACTCAAAGTTATCGCACCATTAATTTGATGCGATAACTTTAGCTGTAGCTTAATTTAGCGACCGCTTGTGCTCTTCTAGTCACATTCAGTTTTTCAAAAACATGTTTCAAATGACTTTTTACCGTATTTTGGCTGATGTACAAAATCATTGCGATTTCGCTATCGGTCTTACCTAGTTTTACCCAATCAATAATCTCTAATTCGCGCATACTCAGATTGTACGATTTAATCGCAGAAACTCTTTCAGCTTCTGAAGTGTCTACTGGTTCAATATGTTGAATTTTTCTAAGTACATTATCAATATGTGGCATGAGCAGCCCCATCAATGAGTCTTGCACCTTAAACGTGGAGTCCGTACTGAAAAAAACGTATAGGCAATCGTTGCTCGCACGCAAATCACTTAAACCGTAGACGAGTAATGATTTAAATTCGTTAAATATGTCGGGAAGTTTTGATTTTATTTCGTCATTTCCGTCGACGTTGTCAAGATTATTGACAGTCAGCCATCGGCAATTATTGGCTAACCAAGTCTTGTACAACTGGCGCATAAGGGCATCAGTTTTTTCTGGAGAATCAAATAAAGCCTGTGTACTGATGTTTGCTAAATTGGAGGCGACATCATAATTAAAGTTAAATTTTTGCGAGTTGCTATCAAAATCACCCCAGCAAGCTAGTAGCATATTATGCGGCAAAACCTCAGCCACACTGGTTTGTAGCCAGTTATAAAAATCAATATGTTTATTAATGCTGTATGAAGAAGCGATAATCGAAAATATCTTTTCAGATAAGTTAGGCTCTACGGGGTTTTGATTTTTTTTATATTTATTATCATTTTTAATGTGCTGCAGTGAGTTGTCGACGGGCGTTTTCGCATTCATTAACATTTTAAATTGACTCAAAGTTAGTGTTATTAATAATAACTATGCAAAATTTGTGCCTTAAAATCGATGCTGTTGAAAATTCGACCTTTTCTTCTGCTGACCTAGTATTTGTTTCGGTCTAACGCTGGTTCACTATGTTAAAATTTAAGCATGACAACTCAACTAAACCAGCTTTAACTATGACACGTTTTCATGTGGTTATTCCTGCGGCTGGTAATGGCAGTCGCATGGGCGCAGATGCGCCTAAGCAGTACTTAAATTTGCATGGCAAAACATTAATTCAGCATGTCATCAAGGTGTTCGATCAATCGATTAGAGTCAGCACTATACATATTTTAATTAACCAAGATGATGTACATTGGCGAAGTACTTATTTACATTCCAGCAGCAAACTACAAGTGCATTATTGCGGTGCAGATACACGCGCAGGCACGGTTTTGAATGGTTTAGAGGCCATTAGGAATGAGGTTGAGGATAACGACTGGATTTTAGTACATGATGCCGCGCGACCAGGCTTAAGCAATCTTCTATTGAATCATTTGTTAAACACGCTAGAAAACGATGCTGTAGGCGGTTTGCTGGCGATGCCTTTGGCTGATACCTTGAAGCGAGCAGGGGATGAGCAGCGTGTTTCAGCCACGATTCCGCGCAATGATTTATGGCAGGCGCAAACACCGCAAATGTTTCGCTATGCCACGCTGAAAAAAGCGCTTGCTGCATTTAATGGTACACCAACGGATGAAGCAGAGGCGATTGAGGCTTTGGGTTTGAAACCGAAATTGGTGACAGGTGAACTGCGTAATCTTAAAGTGACCTATCCGCAAGATTTAGTAGTATTGACAGCATTGCTAGATGGTCAGTCTTGAACACAGTCTTAATAAATGAATTGATGAAAACATGAATATGCGTATCGGTCATGGGCTAGATGTACACCAATTAGTGCTTGGTAGAAAGTGCATTATTGGCGGGGTAGAGATTCCTTTTGAAAAAGGCTTGGATGGTCATTCCGATGCCGATGTATTGCTACATGCGATTTGCGATGCCTTACTAGGTGCAGCGGGTCTTGGAGACATAGGTAAACACTTTCCACCAAGTGATAATAAATTTAAAGGTATAGATTCGCGTGAATTATTACGTCATGTAGTTGCCTTATTAAAAGTTAAAAGTTATGTAGTGAACAATATTGATGCGACTGTGATTTGCGAAGCGCCAAAGTTATCACCACACACGGCACACATGTGCGCCAATATTGCCGCAGATTGCGCTGTTGACGTGACACAAGTTAATGTTAAAGCCACTACTACAGAAAAGTTAGGCTTCACTGGCCGCGGCGAAGGCATCGCGGCAGAGGCGGTTTGCACTATTGTTAAGAACTAAACCTGTTTTAGTTCTTCTTACTCTACTTTAGTTGGAGTATCTGAATAGGTACTTAGACAAATGAAACAAATTTACTAGAATTGAACACACATGTTTAAATGGTTTCAAAACCTAGCTTCACCTTTCCCCGATACACTCATCACCACGCCATCCAAAAACTTTTGGACGTTTGCATGGAGTTGCACGCACGGTTTACGCTCATACTTGTTGGGCATGACAATTTTTACGGGGTTAATCGCTGCATTTGAAGCTGCATTGTTTGCCATGATGGGCAAAATTGTTGATTGGCTAAGCAATGTACCAAAAGATTTGTTATGGCAAAACTACACCACAGATTTAGGCGTTTTGGCGATTGTATTAATCTTAAGTACATTTTTTATCGTCATGCAGACCATGTTTAAACATCAAACATTGGCGGCAAATTTTCCTATGCGCATGCGTTGGAATTTCCACCGTTTAATGTTGAACCAAAGCATGAGTTTTTACCAAGATGAATTTGCCGGCCGTGTATCTGCAAAAGTCATGCAAACTGCGCTGGCAGTGCGTGACGTATGGTTTATTGTGGCCGATATTATGGTGTATGTTGTTGTGTACTTTGGCAGCATGGTTGGGATAGTGGCGTATTTTAACTCACTCATCGCCATTCCGTTTTTAGTTTGGTTAGTCGCTTATATCGCTTCTTTAAGCTATTTTGTGCCGCGTTTAAGCAAAACATCACGTATGCAAGCAGATGCGCGTAGTTTAATGACAGGGCGCATTACCGATGCCTATACTAACATCAGCACAGTAAAACTGTTTAGCCATGCTGGTCGAGAAGGCGCCTATGCAAAAGATGCCATGCAAGAATTTATTGGCACCGTGCATGCGCAAATGCAATTGGTGAGCATGGTGGAAATCATCAATCATGCATTGAATATGTTGTTGATTATTGCCACCAGTTTAAGCGCGCTGTATTTATGGAGCAAAGGCCAAGTGTCTGTAGGCGGCGTAGCTGCTGCAACCGCTATGTCATTGCGTCTAAACGGTATTTCACACTGGGTCATGTGGGAGATGACCTCTTTGTACGAACAAGTCGGCACGGTGCAAGATGGCATGAATACGCTAACGATGCACAATAATATTAGCGATGCGGCAGATGCTAAGCCGCTACAAGTTGCGCATGGCGAAATTAAGTTTGATGCGGTGAATTTTAACTATGGTCGAGGGTTGGATGATGGTCATCAAGCACTACTAAAAAACCTGCAATTAAATATTAGGCCGGGTGAAAAAGTAGGCCTGGTCGGTCGTTCTGGCGCGGGAAAATCAACCATTGTTAATTTGCTATTACGTTTTTATGAGGTAGAAAGTGGCAGTATTTTGATTGACGGTCAAAATGTGAATCGTGTCACACAAAATAGTCTGCGTGAGAATATCGGTATGGTCACGCAAGATACGTCGCTTTTACATAGAAGCGTGCGCGATAATATTTTATATGGTCGCCCAGATGCCACAGAGGCTGAAATGATTAGTGCTGCAAAACGTGCTGAAGCGCATGATTTTATTTTATCGCTGCAAGATGCAAAAGGTCGCACGGCTTACGATGCGCATGTTGGCGAACGTGGAGTGAAACTGTCTGGTGGACAACGCCAACGTATTGCGATTGCACGTGTCATGCTAAAAGATGCGCCGATTTTATTGTTAGATGAAGCTACTAGCGCGTTGGATTCAGAAGTTGAGCAAGCGATTCAAGCAAGTCTATATAGTTTGATGCAAGGTAAAACGGTCGTGGCCATTGCTCATCGTCTATCTACCATTGCGGCGATGGATAGGCTCATCGTTTTAGATGAAGGCAAAATAGTTGAAGAGGGCAATCACCAAGCGCTACTCAAACAAGGCGGTCTTTACGCAAGTCTATGGGCGCATCAGAGTGGTGGTTTCTTAGGTGAACAATAATGACTATATAAGAACATTCTTTCCATTTCGTCATGCCGATGCAAGTCGGTATCCAGCGTACGTTGGAATGACGAGTAGGAGTTGAGCGGTTACGTAAATAGTAAGAAGTTTTATCAGAATTAAGGAGCCATAAATGACTATAGAAACTCGTCCACCCTTACCACCATTCACCCGTGAAGCCGCCATTCAAAAAGTGCGCATGGCTGAAGATGGCTGGAATTGCCGCGATCCACAGCGTGTTTCGATGGTCTATACCCTAGATTCGCAATGGCGTAACCGCGCAGAGTTTCCAAAAGGGCGTACTGAAATAGTCGAGTTTTTAACCAGAAAATGGGCAAAAGAACATGATTACAGGTTAATCAAAGAGCTTTGGGCATTCGATGGTAACCGTATCGCTGTGCGCTTTGCTTACGAGTGGCATGATGATGCTGGCAATTGGTTTCGTTCATATGGCAACGAAAACTGGCAATTTGACGCCAATGGTTTAATGGAGCTACGTTACGCCAGCATTAACGATTTGCCAATTAAAGAAGCTGACCGTAAATTCTTTTGGCCATTAGGGCGCAGGCCAGATGAGCATGCAGGTTTGAGCGAATTAGGTTTATAAATGAAGTAGGGTGGGGGCAATTTATTGCCCCTATTTGATTAAGGAATTTCCGGCTCAACAAGCATTTCCAGCTGCGTGAGTGACTCCTGCCAGCCGAGATAACACATTTCTATTGGAATCAAGTCTGGAATTCCTTCTTGTACAATGTTTATATCGGTACCGCACGAAACCTGCTTAAGCGTAACGGTGACTTGCATCACTCCAGGCAGATTTGGGTCATCAAACTTGTCGGTATATCGAAGAAGCTTGTTTGGTATGAGCTCAAGATACTCACCACCAAACGAAAGACTGTGTTGCGTTGTGAAGTTTGTGAATGACATTTTGAATGTCCCGCCAAGTCTAGCTTCCATGTGATGAACCTTGCAGGTAAAGCCGTAAGGAGGAATCCATTTGGCCATGGCCTCAGGCGTAGTAAATGCTCGATATACGCGTTCTGGCGGAGCTTTCAGTACTCGGTGAAGATGAACAGTGCCTGTCATGATGTTGCTCTCTTTTTCGTTGAAATTAATATGATTTTCTACGTCATATGGGCTTGGCTCACTATTGCCTTAGTGCAAAATAGTGATGAAACTGAATTTACTTTATTCTTTGCTCAGCCAATTCTTTCAAATATTGCTCAACATCCCATTCGCAGCCGCCGCAGCCTGAAAGGGCGCCAGACCAATTGGAAATGGCTTCCATATCCATGCCTTCATTGAACAGTTTTTTGATTTTAGCGCGCGTGGTGCCGCTGCATGTGCACATGACTTCATCGTCTAAATTGTCGTCTTGAGTCGTCATAATGTAATTGTTTAAGCTTTTAGCAACACAATCACTGCGCCGCTGCCACCATCTTGTTTTTTAGCTTCGGCATAGGCAATGACTTCATCTTTTTGCATGAGCCAGCCGCGCAGTTTGTGTTTTAGCACAGGTTCGCGGTTGCGAGAGCCTAAGCCCTTGCCATGCACGATACGCACGCAGCGAATTCCACGTTTTTTGCAATCACTGATAAAGGTAGAAACATAAAGCCTTGCTTCATCGCTAATTAAGCCATGTAGGTCAATTTTGGCTTGAATCACCCAGTGTCCGCGGCGTAGTTTGCTTAGAATGTCAGGCGAGTGGCCATCACGCAGGTAAAGTAGCTCTTCACCTGTTTCAATTTCATGGGCTGGAATGTAGTGATCCGATAATGAGTCAACAAGGGCTTGCTGTTCATCGCGGATAAATTGCAGTGGGATGGGCTTTGGTTTTAGTTTGTATTCATCTTTTGGTGGCGCGGTAAAAGGTTTGACGTCTTTTACCGCGTCACGAAAAAGTGAGGCTTCATCAGCTAGTTTTTCACTGATTTCTTTTGCAGCATTTTGTTCAGCGAGTTTCTGTGCTGCTTCTGCTTGCTTTAAACGCTTTTTTGCGCTTAAAAGCTTATTTGTCGAGGTATCGTTCAGCATCTAGCGCAGCCATACAACCTGAACCAGCGCTTGTAACCGCTTGGCGATAAATATGGTCTTGCACATCACCTGCGGCAAACACACCAGGAACACTCGTTGCAGTAGCATTGCCAGCGCGACCCATTTGCGTAATGATGTAACCACCTTCCATATCGAGTTGACCTTCGAAAATGTCGGTGTTTGGCTTGTGACCAATCGCAATAAATACGCCTTGTAGCGCGATGTCTTTAGTGGTGCCGTCATTCACGTTTTTGATGCGCATACCAGTCACGCCAGTGTTGTCGCCTAGCACTTCATCTAGTGTGTTGAATGTTTCTAGAACGATTTTACCTTCAGCTACGCGCGCCATTAACTTATCAACCAAAATCGCTTCTGCCTTAAATTTATCGCGACGATGTACCAAGGTGACTTTGCTTGCGATGTTAGCCAAATACAAAGCTTCTTCAACAGCCGTATTTCCGCCACCAATCACTGCCACTTCTTGATTGCGATAGAAGAAGCCATCGCAAGTCGCACAGGCTGAAACACCTTTACCAGAGAATGCCTCTTCACTTGGTAAACCTAAATACTTAGCTGAAGCACCAGTTGCGATAATGAGTGCATCGCAAGTATATTCGCTACTATCACCCACTAAACGAATTGGCTTTTCAGTCAAATGTGTAGTGTGGATATGGTCAAAAATCATTTCAGTGTTAAAGCGCTCTGCATGTTTTTGGAAGCGTTCCATCAATTCAGGACCCTGCACGCCGTCGGCATCAGCAGGCCAGTTGTCGACTTCAGTTGTAGTCATCAATTGACCGCCTTGCGCAATACCAGTAATGAGTACAGGTTTGAGGTTCGCGCGTGCAGCATACACCGCAGCCGAGTAGCCTGCAGGACCAGAGCCTAAAATGAGTAGTTTGACGTGACGTGTTGCCATGTTGTATTGCTTTCTTTAATAAGTGTTATTTGAGCTATATTGGGTTTATTGGCTTATTTTTCAAGCAAGCTGCGTAGCATCCAACCTGTTTTTTCATGTAACTGTAGACGTTGAGTTAATAAATCTTTAGTCGCTTCGTCAGAAGCTGCATCAGCCGCTGGAAATACGCTGCGCGCTGTGCGACAAACTGCTTCATGACCGGCTACTAATTCTGCAATCATGTCTTGCGCTTTTGGCACGGATTCAGACTCTTTAATAGACGATAACTTTGCAAAATCACGGTACGTACCAGGTGCATAAACGTCTAATGCACGTATGCGCTCTGCCACTAAATCTACAGCCAATGCAAGCTCGGTATATTGTGCTTCAAACATCAAGTGCAGGGTGTTAAACATTGGCCCTGTGACATTCCAGTGGAAATAATGCGTCTTTAGATACAAGGTATATGTATCTGCCAAAAGGTGTGATAAACCTTTAGCAATAGCTTTTCTATCTTTTTCTTTAATGCCGATATCCATGATGGTTTCCTTAGTAGAAATGTAAGTGTAGATAGGTTTAGAATTAGATTAGTATTGTATTAGCTACCAAGCGACTTTGATACTGCTATAATTAAATTTGACGTTAAAAATTTGTAAGGTTCGACTATCTTGTTTTTCAAAAAATCAACTCCTGTCAATGCTCGCCGAGAGGCAGAAGTGAGCCAGTCGCACGTGATAGGCGCAACGCTTATTAAAGAAGCTTGGTGGCTAATTTTAGTATTAGCCGGGCTTTTTATTACGGTGATACTATTTACTTATCATCGTGAAGATCAATCTTGGTCGCACATGGCGGCTGATAATGCACCTATTCATAATGCAGGTGGAAGTGCTGGTGCATGGCTTTCTGACATGATGTTATATCTGTTTGGATTTTCAGCATGGTGGTGGGCGGTTTTAGCGTTTTACGCAATGTGGCTGGTGTATCTGAAACTAGAAGTTGTAGCCAGAAGTGAAAGACCATTTTTGCTATTCAACTTTATTGGTTTTACTTTGTTGTTTGTGGCTTCATGTGCACTAGAGGCCGGACACATCGTCAGTCTTCCAGCAATGTTGCCCGATGCGCGCGGTGGCATGCTGGGCACTGCCTTGGATGCTGGTTTACGTAGCCTGTTTGGTTATACTGGCTCTAGTATGTTGCTGCTGGTGATGTTTGTGGTGGGTTTCAGCCTATTTACTGGCTGGTCGTGGATCATGATCACTGAGAAATTAGGTGGTGCAATTATCACAAGCTATGAATACCTGAAATTCAAATGGCATGATAGACAAGATAGGCAAGTCGGCAAAGTGGTCGAGCAAGAGCGTGCTGAATTTGTACAAACTGAGCGTAAACGTGTTGAAGCTCGTGAGCCCGTATTTATTGAGCCGCCAGTATTAGAAGTTGCAAAAAGTGAGCGTGTGCTAAAAGAGAAACAGGCGCCGCTATTTGAATCTATGCCAGATTCAGCGTTACCCCCTTTGCACTTGCTGGACGATCCTTCTGGCATGGTAGAGCTGCCATCTGCCGAAACATTAGACTTTACTTCACGCTTAATTGAACGCAAGTTAATGGATTTCGGCATTGAGGTTAAAGTGCTCACCGCACAGCCAGGTCCTGTAATTACTCGATTTGAGCTGGAACCTGCCGCTGGCGTAAAAGGTAGCCAAGTCACTAATTTAATTAAAGATTTAGCACGTGCACTTTCTGTGGTGAGTGTGCGTTTGGTTGAAACTATTCCGGGCAAAACCTGCATGGGTTTAGAGATTCCAAACCCTAAACGCCAAATTGTGTACTTATCTGAAATTATGGGTAGCCAAGCTTATGCTGACGTGAAATCACCACTGGCCATTTCATTAGGTAAAGATATTTCAGGCAAACCTGTGGTGGCTGATTTGGCAAAAATGCCGCACGTGTTGGTTGCGGGTACTACAGGTTCAGGTAAGTCTGTGGCGATTAACGCGCTTATTTTGAGCTGGCTGTATAAGGCTGATGCTAGCCAAGTGCGTATGATTTTAATCGACCCAAAAATGCTTGAGCTCTCAGTCTATGAAGGTATTCCGCACTTACTAGCCCCTGTGGTGACTGATATGCGCCAAGCTGCAAATGCGCTTAACTGGTGTGTGGCAGAGATGGAACGTCGTTATAAGTTGATGTCTAGTGTAGGTGTGCGTAATCTAGCAGGTTACAACCAAAAAATTAGAGATGCTGAAAAAGCTGGTGAGAAAATTCCGCATCCATTTAGCTTAACGCCAGATGATCCTGAACCATTAATGGAAATGCCATTGATCGTTGTGGTGATTGATGAGTTGGCAGATTTGATGATGGTGGTAGGTAAGAAGGTTGAGGAGTTAATTGCTCGCTTAGCGCAAAAAGCCCGCGCATCAGGGATTCACTTGGTACTTGCCACGCAGCGTCCATCTGTGGATGTTATTACAGGCTTGATTAAAGCCAATGTGCCTACGCGTATTTCTTTTCAGGTTTCCAGCAAAATTGACTCTCGTACTATATTAGACCAAATGGGCGCGGAAGCCTTGTTGGGGCAGGGTGATATGTTGTATATGCCACCTGGCACTGGATACCCTGTGCGTATTCACGGCGCGTTTGTTTCAGACCAAGAAGTGCATAAGGTGGTGAACTACCTCAAGGCGCAAGGTGAACCAAACTATATTGAAGGCATCTTAAGTAATGAGGCTGAAGAAGGCGGCGCAGATTTTGCTGAGAGCGGTTCCAGTTCGAGTGGTGGTTCAGAGGTTGACCCACTTTATGATGAAGCGGTTGGCATCGTGCTTAAAACCCGTCGCGCCAGTATTTCAGGCGTACAGCGTCAATTGCGCATCGGTTATAACCGTGCTGCACGATTGATAGAAGATATGGAACGTGCTGGCTTGGTTTCAGCCATGCAAAGCAACGGCAATCGTGAAGTATTAGTGCCACATCACGATTCCTAATATATCCAAAAAGCTCATAAGGAATTAAATGAATAAATTAAAAGCTGCATTGTTGAGCTGTCTGTTAATACTGCCCTTAGCCGCTCATGCCGATGGTGTGTCTAGCCTTAAAAAGTTTTACGATCAAACACAGTCCGTTAAAGCTGATTTTCACCAAATCGTTACGGATAAACAAGGGCAAAAGATTCAAGAAGTCTATGGTGAAATGCAGTTAAAACGCCCAAATAAATTTAGATGGGATTACCATAAACCGTTCGAACAACAAATCATTAGTGATGGCAAGCAAGTGTGGCTTTACGATACAGAGTTAGCCCAAGTGTCAGTGCGCGAGTTAAGCAAAGCGCTAGGCTCAAGTCCAGCAGCGCTCTTAGCCGGTGACGATAGCCTAGATAAAAACTTTAAATTAGCAAATGCATTCCGCAAAGACGGTCTAGATTGGGTGAGTACTAACCCTAAAGATTCAGATACGGGCTTTAATCAAATATCATTAGCTTTTAAGAATGATGTGCTGCAAGAAATGGATATGATAGATAGCTTCGGCCATAAAACCCAAATCTTGTTTAGTAACGTTGTGCATAACCCTGTGATTGAGTCAAAGACCTTCTTGTTTCAACCACCTAAAGGGGTAGATGTTGTTGGTGAGTAATAATTCCGTGTCGCAATCAAATGAATACTGCGTTGTACGGCTCTTGCTGTGCCACTTGCACTGTCTGCGACCCTTCGCCTTGTCTTCATTTGATTGCGTCTCGGAATAGGCTCATTGCATTTTGACTAACTTATTCACACCAAATCAGCCAGAAGCGCCGCTAGCCGAGCGCTTGCGCCCTAAAACTCTTGATGAAGTGGTTGGGCAGTCGCACTTATTAGCCGCTAACAAACCACTGAGGCTGGCATTTCAATCGGGCAAGTTGCCCTCCATGATTTTGTGGGGACCACCTGGTGTAGGCAAAACAACTTTAGCCCGATTAATTGCCAATACCGCAGAGGCTGATTTCATCCCTATTTCTGCCGTATTATCGGGCATTAAAGATATTCGTGAGGCTGTAGAGCGCGCTGAGCTTACCTTGCAGCAACATGGTCGTAAAACTATATTGTTTGTGGATGAAGTGCATCGCTTTAACAAAGGACAGCAAGATGCATTCTTGCCGTTTGTAGAAAGTGGCTTAATCACTTTTATTGGTGCAACCACTGAAAATCCCTCATTTGAAGTAAACAGCGCTTTATTAAGCCGTGCGCAGGTTTTTGTACTCAATGCCTTATCTGAGGCTGAGTTATCGTTGTTACTAGATCGCGCTCAGCAATTAGTTGCTGAAAATGTCAAACTTGCTGACGACGTTCGCGAACAAGTGTTGGCTTATGCCGATGGCGATGCAAGGCGTCTACTTAACTTTGTTGAAGGTTTATTCAATGCTGCCGAGGGTGCTGGCGTCACCGAGATTGATGAAGCTTTTTTGCAAACCACCATGGCGAGCAAATTACGCAGATTTGATAAAGGCGGTGAAGCATTTTACGACCAGATTTCAGCATTACATAAATCTGTACGTGGTTCAAACCCAGACGCAGCTTTGTATTGGTTCTTACGCATGATAGATGGCGGCGCAGATCCATTATATTTAGGTCGCCGCATCGTTCGTATGGCGATTGAAGATATTGGCTTAGCGGACCCGCGTGCGCAAGGCATGGCGATTGAAGCTTGCCAGATTTACGAGCGGCTCGGTTCTCCAGAAGGTGAGTTGGCATTATCCAATGTGGTGATTTATTTAGCCGTTGCACCTAAAAGCAATGCCGCTTATAACGCTTACAATCAGGCCAAAGCTTTTGTTGCTAACGACAAATCACGCCCAGTACCATTGCACCTTAGAAATGCGCCAACCAAGCTGATGAAAGCCTTGGATTATGGCAAAGAATACCGCTATGCTCATCATGAGCCAGAAGCTTATGCTGCAGGCGTAGACTATTTCCCAGATGATTTACATGATAAAAATACCGTTCCGCAATTTTATATGCCCACGCCGCGCGGCTTAGAAGGTAAAATTACGGAAAAATTGGCGCACTTAAAGGATTTGGATAAGCGCGAACTTGCAAAAAAAGTAAAAAAATAGAAATTAGAAAATAGAGAATACATATGTTAGATATACAAGCGTTAAGAACTGATTTAGAGGATGTCGTTGCTAGACTTAATTCTCGTGGCTATTTATTAAATGCCTATGAATTTAGCTCGTTAGAGGCTGAGCGTAAAACTATACAAACTAATACTGAGGCTTTACAAGCCAAGCGTAATGCCGCTTCAAAACTGATAGGCATTGCTAAATCTAAGGGTGAAGATATTAGTAATATTATGGCAGACATTGCTGGCTTAGGTGATTTGTTAAAAATGTCTGAGGCAAGGTTATTAGAAATTCAAGACGAGTTAAAAGATTTGTTACTTAATGTGCCTAATTTACCTCACGCAAGCGTGCCACAAGGCAAGTCAGAAACTGATAACGTAGAAGTGCGCAAAGTTGGAACGCCGCGCGCATTTGATTTCGAAGTAAAAGACCATGCCGATGTCGGCACGCCATTAGGTCTGGATTTTGATACTGGCACCAAGCTTTCAGGCACGCGCTTTACTTTAATGCGTGGTCAAATCGCAAAAATGCATCGTGCTTTAGCCCAGTTCATGTTGAATACTCAAACTGAGCAACATGGCTATGAGGAATGCTACACGCCGTATTTGGTGAACGCAGAAACACTTACGGGTACTGGTCAGTTACCAAAATTTGAAGAAGATTTATTTAGCTTACAACACAATGACAGTAAGCTTTATTTAATTCCAACCTCAGAAGTCACGCTTACCAACACAGTGCGCGATGAAATCGTACCTTTAGAATCATTGCCAATCAAGCTAACAGCGCACACGCCTTGCTTCCGTTCTGAAGCGGGTTCTTATGGTCGCGACACTAAAGGCATGATACGTCAGCATCAATTCGATAAAGTCGAGATGGTGCAAATCGTACATCCTGATGCTAGTTATGCTGCGCTTGAAGAGATGGTAGGGCATGCGGAAAATATTTTAAAAGCTTTAGGTTTGCCATATCGTGTGGTTTCACTCTGCACTGGTGATATGGGTTTTGGTGCGGCTAAGACTTATGATTTAGAAGTATGGCTACCAGCACAAAATACTTACCGTGAGATTTCGTCTGTTTCAAATTGCGAAGCATTTCAAGCACGCCGTTTACAAGCACGCTTCAGAAATGAAAGTGGTAAACCTGAATTAGTACATACGCTCAATGGTTCTGGTTTGGCGGTAGGGCGCACCTTGGTGGCAGTCCTAGAGAACTATCAAAATGCAGATGGCAGTGTGACTGTGCCAGAAGTATTAAGACCATACATGAACGGTTTAGAAAAACTGACTATTTCTAAATAAACTTAATCAGCCTGCGCAATTTTAAATGTATTGCTGTTAGGCGTATGACTAGGTTGGTAGCGCTCTAAAATGCGCTGATAGCTACGGATAGATTCGACAAAAATAACGGGTGCGCCACCACTGGCGTAGCCGTATTTGAGAGTGGTGTAGTATTCAGGGTCATTTAACATGACCAGCGTTTTCTTGATATCTGCCCAACGGTCTGGGTTTAAATTCAAACGTTTTGCCAGCACTCTAGCATCTTCGACATGTGCATAGCCAATGTTGTAGGCTGCTAGCGCCATATAAGTGCGGTCCGGTTCTGGAATGCGATCTGGTACCGTTTCTATCATCTTCACAATGTATTTGGCGCCCGCAGGCACGCTTTGTTTCGGATCTAGCCTGTCAGTCACGCCCATCAAGTCCGCTGTACTTTCTGTAAGCATCATTAAACCTCGCACGCCAGTAGGCGAGGTGTTAAATGTATTCCAATGCGATTCACGGTAGCTCACTGCGGCTAGCAAGCGCCAATCAATGCCTGTGGTTTCTTGTGCTTGTTTGAACAGGTGTTGGTATTTAGGCAGCAAGCTATTGGATAGCTTAAGAAAAGCCGTAATATCTTGTGTATTCAATCGGTTACTGCTGCCATAGTAACGGTCTAACAAGTTACGTAAGGTGCCATCTTTGCGAATCTGGTCAAAGAATTTATTTACCTTTTTTACGAGTTGCGGGTCCGCATTTTTTGGCAAAGCCCATGCAATATTTTCTGGCTTGCCTAATGCCATCCCCACCGACAAGTTAGGGTAATAGTTTTGCATCATGGCGACCAAATGACTATCCGCTATTGTAAAGTCTAAAACGCCATTTGCTACTTGGTCTAACAGTAGTTCAGAGTTGGTTTGGCGTAAAGCTTGCCATCTTAATTTAGGCTGTTCTTTTTGAATCTCGCTTAGGCGCTCTGCAAAGCTTGTACCTGCGGGCACTGCGATAGTTTTGTCGACTATGGCGGTTAAGTTTCGTGGCTTATCGTTAGTTTCATTGTCGTAAATGAGTTGCTGCTGCGTTTCTTGATAGGGCTTGGAAAATTGGACAAGTTCTTTCCTAAGATGCGTTACTGAAAGGTTTGCGGCGGCAATATTTGCCTGACCTTTAAGTAGCGTAGGGATGACCTCGCTAATGCTGTTAACCAATAAAAACCTGATTTGATACTCAGGAGCATACTTCTTTACAAACAAAGTCGCTAAGTCATATTCAATGCCAGCATATTCATTATCACCATTGAGATAATAAGTGGCGGGGCCATTATGAGTCACAAAAACTAGCTCATGACTATTCAGTGCGGGCTGTTTGGAGGGTTTGTTAGCTTGTTTTGACTGATTGTTAGACAAATCACACGCAGCTACGAGCAAGCCAACTAATACAAAAAAAGTCCAACGCATCAAATGGCTAAGCTGAATAGCACTTGTTTTACTGTACATACGCATGGCGTAAGTTAAATCCAACGCTCGCTTACAAGACCGTTAGCCGCAATAAATACAGCATCTGTTAAGCCATAAAAAATGCCATGTTCAACAACGCCAGGCGTATTGCTGATTAAATCATTCAGCGTTTTAGCATCAAGTGATCTATCAAAAGTCATGTCGAGCACATAGCTACCGTGGGAGGTTACCCAGAAACCATCTTTTGCTGCGTTAGGTCTTAACTGACCTTTTGCGCCTACTGTCTCTAAGTTTTTCTTTGTGAGCTGCCAAGCAAATGGAATGACCTCAATTGGAATTACAAAATTCTGACCAATATGGCTTACTAGTTTGCTTTCATCTGCCACAGCGATAAATTTTGTAGCAGCTTTGGCGAGTAATTTTTCTTTAACCAAGTCACTGCCACGACCTTTTAGCAAAGTCATGTCAGGCGTGATTTCATCAGCGCCATCTACATATAAATCGATACTGCTGATATTTTCTAAAGCGACGATAGGTAAGTTGAGCGATTGTGCGGTAATAGCACTGATTGTTGAGCTAGCTACTGTGGTAACTTTTAGACCTTCTTCACGCTGTAGTCGTGCGAGTTCTTCTATAAAATAATTGGCTGTAGAGCCAGTGCCCAAACCAACAAGCATGCCGCTTTTAACGTACTTTGCGGCCTGTAAAGCGACCATTTGTTTGTCGTTCATTACATTCTCCAACTATTATTTTACTAGATTGAATATTCTAGTTTTATTTTCGAGTGACTTGGTATATTAACGTGATTATGGTCTTTTGGACATAAAAAAAGGGAGCTGGTTTGCTCCCTAATTGTAAATTTTTTCTAAGAAAAAATTATTGATGCATTATTTCAATACACGGTTTCTGTATTCGCCAGTGCGTGTATCGATTTCAATCTTATCGCCTTGTGCACAAAACAGTGGTACTGGAAACTCAAAGCCAGATGCAATTTTAGCTGGTTTCATTACTTTACCTGATGTATCGCCTTTAACTGCTGGCTCAGTGTAAGTGATTTCACGAACCACTGTTGTTGGCAACTCTACAGAGATTGGTTTCTCATTGTAAAAACGAATATCAACAGCCATGCCATCTTCAAGGTAAGGAAGCGCATCAGCCATGAATTCTGCATCTACATCATATTGGTTGTAGTCTGCGTCCATGAATACATAGCTAGGGTCAGCAAAGTAAGAGTAAGTGGCTTCTTTTTTCTCAAGTACAATCACTTCGAATTTGTCGCCAGCACCGTAGATAGTTTCGCTAGGTGTGTCAGTTAACAAGTTTTTAAATTTCATTTTTACCACAGCAGTGCTGCGGCCAGATTTTGTATATTCGGCTTTAATCACTACTAATGGGTCATTGCCGACCATAATAACGTTACCGGCGCGGAGTTCTTGAGCTGTTTTCATGAGATTGCCTTACTGAGTGTAATGGGTTAAATAATAAAGCCGCGAATTATACCTTAACTCACAATTTTTGCAAAAAAATCACTAACTTAGAAGCTAGGTCGGTTTGTGCCGCTAATTGACTTGCTTTGTTGTATGTTAAGGGCTTTGTTACATGAAGTGCATCTATATAGTTTTGCCATATGTCAGCTGTTATTTGGCCTGTTACCCAAGCTGAATGTGCCTTGTAAATCGCCGCTTTGGTATGCGCCTCACAGTTAGCGTAGAACAAGTCTAAGAAAGCATTTAGTTTGGTCACATGAGTGTTTTCTGTTTGTAAATAGGGCTGCCAGATAAATGGTTTAGCAGCCCAAATGGCGCGTATCCAGCTATCCTCACCACGTACAAAGTTGATGTCGCAACTTGCAAGTAACTGGTCGTAATCAGCTTGACTTAAAAAAGGTACAACATGCACATTTAGATTTTTTTTGCTGAGTATGGAGCCAGTTTCAATGGTATCTAAATGAAAGAATTCAGCAATTTTTGGCAAAATACTACTTGCAGGTACATAGCAATCTACACGTTGATTTGATTCTGCCATCGCATTGAGCAAGTCAGCTATAAACTCATGCGGATAGCAGAATAGAGACACTTTTAATGTATCGGTTTCAAGTTGTTGCTTGTTTGTAATCAGCTGATTTTTTTGAAAAATATCAGCCTCACGAATCAAACCGCCCGTGGCTTCTGTAAACCCTGGAAAGAAGAAATGCCGTGCTGGTTTGGTGTTGTTAGAGCTTCTAGCATGAAACTCCGCCACCCATGGTTCTGCAGATAGATATTCTAAATTTATCCATACCGTTTTGTTTTGCATTGCGGCTAAGTAATCGGCAGGTAGCTCGCAACTAAAGGTTTCTAGTGCAACATCAGCAGGATGAATAGTATTGGCGCTTTGCCAACTGAGAATTTCTACATGATTGATGACTTGTGAGTTGAGTTCGCAATTTAAGGCAGGGATGATATGACTTGCGACTACTAAATCATCAATGAACAGCCTGACTTGCAAATAGTGTTCTTGCGCTAATTGCTGGCTAAGGCGCCAGCAAACGCCAATGTCGCCAAAATTATCGACGATACGACAAAAGATATCCCAGCGTTTAGCTACGTTATGACTCATTTAACTTAATTTAAGTGTGATTTAGCTAGGTGGATTGTATTGAACGTCGATGATTTCATACTCTTCTTCGCCAGCGGGTACGATGACTTTCACTACGTCGCCAATTTGTTTACCAAGTAGTGCGCGGGCCAGTGGAGAAACCCAGCTAATATAGCCTAGCGAAGGCTGTAGCTCGTCTTTACCAACGATACGGTAAGTATGTTCAGTGTCATCTTTAAGCGAGAATAAAGTGACCCATGCACCGAAGAATACTTTCTCTAATCCTTGCTGTGCAGCAGGGTCTACAATCACAGCTAAATCCATGCGTTGCATTAAAAAGCGCAAGCGACTATCTATTTGGCGCAAGCGCCTTTTGCCATAAATGTAGTCACCGTTTTCACTTCTGTCGCCGTTGCCTGCCGCCCATGAAACCACTTTAACTAGTGCGGGTCGCTCAACTTTGAGTAACTCGGTAAACTCAGCCTCAATTGCCGCGTGGCCTTCTGGGGTGATGTAATTCTTTTCGTCTGATACTGGTTTCTTTTGCAAAGGTTATTTCTCTAGAACACTGATGTTTTTAACAAAGTATGCTGTTTCGCCAAAGCAAGAGCTTGGAATACCTTTATGCTCTTCATAGCTGAGTTTTACTCGTTTTCCTAATGAGTCGTTCACCATTTTTGCGATTGCATCATCTTTCACTGTAAACAAAAATTTCTCAGCTTGAGTACCCGGCATTGAGACTAGAACGATTTCGCCTTCCCAAGTTTTGCATACATAACCCTTTAGCGAGAATTTTTGTACGTAGCCTGCGCGCTCGCCTGAAGAATAAACCCAGTTTACGCTTGCCCAAGTGTAGAGTGCAAAAAGAGTAATCGGAATAATCACTATCCACGCGACATACTTTAATAAACTTTTTAAATTACTGAACATAAGTGACCTTAAAATTTGCTGAGAAAATGTGTTGAGATTAGTGTAATCAAGATAAAATCAGATAATACCTGTTCAGTCATTTTTCTGAAACGTGTATTTAGCCAATTCAAATCCACCAAGTGTTGGGGTCATAGATGAGTCACAATAATAAAAATCAACCGTTAGCCAATGAAGAGGCGCCAGTCGCACCAACGTTTAAAGAGGCTTTTTGGTACTGGCTAAAGCTAGGTTTTATTAGTTTTGGTGGGCCAGCGGGGCAAATTTCTATTATGCATCACGACTTAGTGGAGAAAAAACGCTGGATTTCTGAAAAGCGCTTTCTACACGCATTAAATTATTGTATGGTGTTGCCGGGTCCTGAAGCGCAGCAACTAGCCACATACATAGGCTGGCTGATGCATCGCACTTGGGGTGGTTTGATTGCAGGTTGCCTGTTTGTATTGCCTTCGCTATTTATTCTAATTGCCCTTACCTATGTTTACTTGCGCTTCGGTAATCAACCTTTGGTTGCAGGCGTAATGTACGGCATTAAACCTGCGGTGGTATCGATTGTGCTATTTGCTGCTTATAGAATTGGCAGCCGAGCTTTAAAAAATAAATGGTTGTGGTTAATTTCTCTAGCAGCTTTCGTGGCGATAGTTTTATTCAAGTTACCTTTTCCATTAATCGTGTTGTTTGCAGCCTTAATAGGTTATGTAGGTGGCAAATATTCACCTGCTACATTTATTGCAGGCAGTGGGCATCAGGCTTCTGAAAAAAGCTATGGTAAGGCCGTGATTGATGATAGTACGCCTACCCCAGCGCATGCAAAATTCAACTTCCAGCATATACTAAAGGTGTTTGTGGTGGGCATCGCTTTATGGATACTCGCGATGATTTTGTTAATGTTGGTATATGGCTGGCAAGCTACGCTCACGCAGATGGGTTGGTTCTTTACCAAGGCGGCTTTACTTACTTTTGGCGGCGCTTATGCGGTATTGCCATATGTGTATCAAGGCGCGGTGGACCATTACCATTGGTTAAGTGCTACTCAAATGATAGACGGTCTAGCCTTGGGTGAAACTACACCAGGTCCGTTAATTATGGTGGTGGCATTTGTCGGCTTTGTGGGTGGTTGGACACAACAAGTATTTGGCGCTGACAGTCTTCTACTATCAGGTATTGCCGCCGCCAGCGTAGTTACATTTTTTACATTTCTTCCATCTTTTTTGTTTATCTTTTTAGGTGCGCCGCTGATTGAAAGCACGCAAAACAACTTAAAATTTACCGCACCACTAACAGCCATTACAGCAGCAGTGGTCGGCGTGATTTTAAGTCTGGCCCTGTTCTTTGCGGTACATGTTTTTATGCCGAATCAATCAACAATGCAAATGGATTGGGTAGCACTGGCATTGGCAGTTGTAGGTTTTATTGCACTATTTAAGTTTAAAGTCAGCATCATTAAACTGATTCTGGCGTATGCATTGATTGGATTAGCATTAAGTTTTATTTGAATAAAGAACGAAATTAGCGATGCTTAGTCAGAAACATGGTTATAAATTTAAATCATCATCTAGACACAAATTTTAATAGGCGATCTCACATGAAAAAAACTCTACTTTCAGTTCTACTATTTGGAGCATCACATATGGCTAATGCTGCCTGTTTAGATATTTACAATCATCAGTTCACAACTTTACAGGGTGAGAAAATCAATCTGTGTGATTATCAGGATAAACCTATTTTAGTGGTGAACACGGCAAGTAAGTGTGGTTTCACACCACAGTTTGAAGCGCTTGAAGGTTTGTATAGTCAATATAAAAGCAAAGGCTTATTGGTGATAGGGTTTCCATCAAATGATTTTAGACAAGAGCCAGGTAACGATAAGCAAATTGGGGATTTCTGTAAATTAACGTATGCAGTTAAATTTCCTATGATGACTAAAAGTTCTGTGACTGGTACAAACGCCAATCCATTTTATAAACAATTAATCGCCAAAACGGGCCAAGAGCCGCAATGGAATTTTTATAAATATGTGATTCAACCAGGCGGTAAAAATGTATACGCTTACAGTAGTGAAGTGACGCCAGATTCTACGGAGATATTAGGCAAGCTAAAGCCAAGTTTGAAATAATTGCAAATTCGAAAGACCTAAAGGTTTGAAAGACAAAAAAGGCGCATATAGCGCCTTTTTTGTTGGTAAATCTAAAACATGCTTTTTAAACGTGTTTACGTGTTTTCTCCATAATGATAGCTGAGAGTTCTTCTACCGAACGACTAGTTGAGTCTGCCCAAGTGATGCCTGCATTACGCATCAAAACTTCTGCTGTAGCGATTTCTTTGCGGCAATTATCTAATGAAGCATAAAAACTACCTGATCTGCGCTCATTACGCACCGCATGCAGACGTTCTGGCTTAATTGTGAGACCGAATATCTTATCTAAGTGTTTATGCAGCACAGCAGGCAAAGAGCCACGTTCAAAGTCTTCTGGAATCAATGGGTAATTGGCAGCTTTAATACCAAACTGCATGGCAAGGTAAACGCTAGTAGGGGTTTTACCGCAACGTGATACACCAATAAGAATGACTTGTGCTTCTTCTAAACCTGAATTGGTCATGCCGTCATCATGATTCAGCGTGAAGTTAATTGCTTCCATGCGGTCATTGTATTTGGTGCCCATGACGCTATGCGCAATACCCGCACCTGTGAGGGGTTGTTGATCTAACTCTAAGCCTAGTGGGTCGATAAACGTATTAAATAAGTCTATGAAGTAAGCATTAGATTGCTTTAAGGTGTTGCGTAACTCCATGTTACCTAAGGACATAATGACGACAGGGCGACCACCATCTTCTTCAGCTGCATTGAGTATATCTTCTTGCGCTTGTTTGATTTTATCTAAGGTGTCGGTAAAAGGTAAGCGCACTTGAGTAAAATTAGTGCCTGGAAAGTGCTCCAGTAACTTACCCAAGGCGCCTGCTGTAATACCAGTACCATCTGAAACGAAAAATACCGTGCGTTTTAGCATTACAGCGACCTTTTTTATTTTAACTAATTATTTCTTTGTTAGTCTTTGCCAAGTGCTTACCACTGTGTCTGGGTTTAATGACATTGATTGTATGCCTTCAGCCACCAACCATTCCGCAAAGTCAGGATGATCTGATGGACCCTGACCACAAATACCTACGTATTTGCCTAAACGGTTGCAGGTGTGAATCGCCATTCTGATGAGCTCTTTCACTGCATCGTTACGCTCGTCAAAGCCGTCAGCTAAAATGCCTGAGTCACGGTCCATACCTAATGTAAGTTGGGTAAGGTCGTTAGAGCCGATAGAGAAGCCATCAAAATAATGAAGGAATTGCTCAGCTAATATTGCGTTTGATGGAATTTCGCACATCATAATTAAACGCAGGCCATTTTGACCACGTTTAAGACCATTCGCCGCCATAATTTCAGTCACGGCTTTAGCTTCAGCAATCGTACGCACAAATGGAATCATCAACTCTACGTTGGTTAAACCCATTTCATCGCGTACTTTTTTCATGGCTGTACATTCCATAGCGAAGCACTCTTTAAAGTCTTCTGCCATGTAACGTGCCGCGCCACGGAAACCAATCATTGGGTTTTCTTCATCTGGCTCGTAAATCTCGCCGCCAACCAGTTTTTTGTACTCATTTGATTTGAAATCAGAAGTACGCACAATCACTGGTTTTGGATAGAATGCCGCAGCAATAGTTGCAACACCCTCAGCCACTTTATCAATGTAAAATTGTTTAGGCGATGCATAACCGCGAGCGCGGTTCTTAATTGTTTTTTGGATAGCTTGTGGCATCGCATCAACGTTTAAAATGGCTTTCGGGTGAATGCCAACCATATTGTTAATCACGAACTCTAAGCGCGCTAAACCTACACCGTCATTTGGCGTTTTTGCAAAACCAAACGCCATGTCTGGGTTACCAACGTTCATCATGATTTTGCAAGGTGCTGGAGGAAGTGATGCGGTCGCTTGGCTGCTAACATCAAATTCAATTGCACCGTGGTACACAAAACCTGACTCACCTTCAGCGCAAGAAACGGTAACGATTTCGCCTTCGCGTAATACATCGGTTGCGTTTACAGAACCCACAATTGCTGGAATACCGAGTTCGCGAGCGATAATCGCTGCATGGCAGGTACGACCGCCACGATTGGTAACCAAAGCACTAGCACGCTTCATCACAGGCTCCCAGTTAGGGTCTGTCATGTCAGCAACTAATACATCACCAGGTTGCACCAAGTGCATATCTGCTGGGTCTAACACAATACGCACAGGGCCCACGCCGACTTTTTGCGTTACAGCACGACCAACCACTAATGGTTTTTCGCTATGTTTGTTTAATTTGAAAGTTTCAGTCACATTATTTAGTGACTCTTGTGATTTCACTGTTTCAGGACGCGCTTGCAAGATGTATAACTTGTTATCAACGCCGTTTTTGCCCCATTCAATATCCATTGGACAGCCGTAGTGAGCTTCAATGGTCATGGCGTAACGTGCTAACTCAAGTACATCTTCATTTGATAAAGAATAACGGTCGCTATCTGCAGCATCCACTTCAATTGTATGCGTACTTTTACCCGCACGAGTTGCGTCTGAGAATACCATTTTGATGAGTTTAGAACCCATCGTGCGTCGCACGATTGATGGTTTGCCAAGTGCTAGCGTTGGTTTGTGCACATAGAACTCATCAGGGTTCACTGCACCTTGCACCACAGTTTCGCCCAAACCGTATGATGAAGTGATAAACACAACATCTTTAAAACCAGATTCAGTGTCAATCGTGAACATCACGCCTGCACAGCCAATATCGCTACGTACCATCTGTTGCACACCAGCAGATAGCGCTACATCTGCGTGAATAAAGCCTTTATGGACACGGTATGAAATCGCGCGGTCGTTATATAAAGAAGCAAATACTTCTTTAATAGCATGCAGAATGTTATCTAAACCTTGAATGTTTAAAAATGATTCTTGCTGACCTGCAAATGAAGCGTCAGGTAAGTCTTCTGCAGTCGCAGATGAACGTACGGCGAAAGTAGCGCCGTTACCAGATTTTGCTGTAAGTAATTCATAGTTTTCAGCGATTGCTTTGTCTAACGCGGCTGGGAAGGGTGCAGCCATAATCCAGTCACGTACTTGTTTGCCACAGATGGCAAGGGCTTGTGTGTCGTCCACATTCAAAGCATCAAGTGCTGCGTTGATTTTGACGTCTAAACCATTTTGCGCTAAAAACTCACGATATGCGTCTGCTGTAGTTGCAAAACCTGTAGGTACACGCACGCCTTTTGCGGATAGCTGCGAAATCATCTCGCCTAATGAAGCGTTTTTACCGCCAACTGAAGGTACGTCTATATTTCTGAGATTTTCAAATGGAATAACGTGGACTGACATGATAGTTCCTTAGATGTTCGAACGGGAGGATTAATTTTGGTTTAATATTTAGGTTACATTTTGCCTAAATAACGAAGCGCTGTCACCTGAAAATAAGCCCTAGAGGCTAAAAAGTTTAATTGGTGTCCGCCATTACACACCAAAATGCATTACTGTCAGCTAAAATGCATGGGCATTAATGATGCATGAAGCTTTTACTAACACCTGAATCAACAAGAAAAATGAACTGATGAAAAAGTTATGTCGCTAGTCAATTTTACTGAAGTTACAGTTAAGAGCACGGCTCGATTACACATGGGTTTTTTTGACTTGCATGGTGGCTTAGGACGTAAGTTTGGAAGCGTAGGTTTAAGTTTAGCTGCGCCTAACATTGAGTTGTCAGCGGTACGTTCTGAAAAACTTGGCGTTAGCGGTTTTGCAAGTAATCGTGCTGAAGAGATTGCCCGTCAATTGATCGCTAAGCTTAATCTTACTAAATTCAATATTACAGGTGCAGTCAATCTTGATATTAAACAAACTATGCCTGAACATGCTGGTATGGGTTCTGGTACGCAGTTTGCATTAACGATTGGCACTGCAATCAGTCAACTATACGGTTTGAATTTAAATACTGCGCAAATAGCGGAGTTGACTGGTCGTGGTGGTCGTTCTGGCATTGGTATTGCTGCGTTTGATCAAGGTGGGTTGTTAATTGATGGCGGACGTTCGCATGTAAGTAAAGCGCCGCCAAGTCAAACTGTAGTCTCCAATCTAAAAGTGCCGCCATTAATTGCACGGTATGATTTTCCGGAAGATTGGCGAATACTGCTTATACTTGATAATAATCAGCCAGGAATTCATGGTGAAGAAGAGCTGGCTGCATTTAAAACATTGCCTATTTTCCCAGAAAATCTAGCGGCACATTTATGTCGCAGTGTGTTGATGCAAGCAATGCCAGCAATGGTCGAGAAAGATTTAGCGGCATTTGGGTATAGTATTAGAGAGTTACAAATGCATGTTGGAGATTATTTTGCACCGGCCCAAGGTGGGCGCTATGCTAGCAAGTACGTAGGTGCAGTTTTGCAACACTTGGAAGCATTAGGTGTAGCCTGTTTTGGGCAGAGTTCATGGGGCCCAACTGGATTTGCCGTATTTGAAAATGAAGAACTGGCGCAGAAATACATGCTAGAACTTAAAATGAAATTTACTGAACCTCACTTAATATGGCAAATATGTAGTGCCAATAATAAAGGCTCTGAAGTACTCACAGCTGAATAAACGCACCCAATTTTTTAGAGCACCAAATTTTAGAGAAGCCGAAATCATGGAAAAAGATAGTATTTTGCATTTAATCACTGCGGCTAAAAATGCCAGCCCATTTGATGTGAACATGGCTATAGATGCAGGTTTTGACCAAGTCATTCCATACACCAACGTCGCGCTTTCTGAGGTGGTTGGTTTAACGCAAGATGCTATTTTTTCACGAAGTCCCTCTGGCATTAAGCGTGAATCTATATTCATAGGTGGGCGCGATATTGATTTAGCCATGGATATGCTAGGCGCAGCAGAGAAAGCGATGTTCCCACCATTCGAGATTTCAGTATTTGCCGATCCATCTGGCGCTTTTACTACGGCAGCCGCGATGGTAGCCAAAGTGGAATTGCAACTTAAGAAACATTTTCACACAGATTTAGCTGGTAAGCGAGTTGCGATATTTGGCGCAACTGGTCCTGTTGGTGGGTGCGTTGCGGTTATTACGGCAAATTTAGGTGCTGAAGCCATACTGGTTGGTCATAAAACCGTGGATGAAGTCCGTGAAAAAGCTGATGTTTACAATCAACGTTATGGTACTAGGATCGGTTTTGCCGACGGTACTAATGAAAATGCAAAACAAGCCATCGTAAACACTGCTGATGTAGTGTTATGTGCGGCTGCGGCTGGCATTCGTGTAGTCACCAGTCAGCAAATTGCACAATCAAAAACCTTGAAAGTGATTGCTGACGTCAATGCGGTAGCGCCTACAGGTGCAGAAGGCGTGGATGTGATGGCAGATGGCGTGATGATTGAAGGTACTCAAGTCGTGGGCATAGGTGCATTAGCAATTGGTAATTTGAAATATACAACACAACATAATTTGCTTAAACAAATGCTCTCGGCTAAAAAGCCTTGTTACTTGGAGTTTATGGCGGCGTTTGAAATGGCACGTAGTTTGGGCTAACTATTCGTTTAATAAATAGTTAACGCCTAAATTCTATAGCGTGAAAAAAAAGCTGATTATCGCGGCGATTTCCGCGCGAGGGTATGCGCAAGCTGCTCATGAGCAAGCTTACAGTGTGATTACTTTAGATGCTTTTGCTGACGGTGACACACAGGCGCTTGCCGAACAATGCTTTAAGGTTAAATTTGGTGAAAATGGAGTTGATGAAGCTGATTTTAAACATCAGTTTTCGCAAATAAAGATAGATAGCGATTGTTATTTTATTTACGGCAGTCTATTTGACACAAATCCTGCCTTACTAGCTTGGGTTGCTGAGCGCGTAAAGCTGGTAGGTAATTCAGCTGAAACATTGAAAATAGCAAGAAGTTATGACTTCTTTAGATTGTTAGATGGTTTGAATATCTTGCACCCTGAGGTGCATTTAAACGCTCCAGTTGATGCTGATAATTGGTTAGCAAAAAGTTTATTTAGCACTGGTGGCATGCATGTAAAATCAGCTTCAATATCCAAAAAAGGTGATTATTTTCAGCGAAAAATTGAAGGTGTGGCTGTTTCATTATTGTTTGTTGCAGATGGAAAAGTAGCGACAAAGATAGGTTTTAATCAACAGTTTAGCGCCCCAACAGCTGAGATGCCGTACCGTTTTGCAGGTGCAGTTAGTAATGTTGCTTTGCCGCGACAAGTGCAGCAGCAGTTTATTGAGGCTGCTGAAAAATTAACTGCCGCGTTGGGCTTAAAAGGTATGAATAGTCTTGATGCAGTGCTTGAAGGTGAGCAATTGTGGATATTAGAGTTGAATCCGCGTTTAAGTGCGACTTTTCATCTCTACCCAAATTTACTGCAAGTGCATATGCTAGCCTGTGAAGGTGAGCTAATAGAGCTATCCAGCGAGTTCGACCTAGCCAAAATGAGTACGTCTAAAGCAGAATTGATTGTATATGCGGATCAGGCGCTTAATATTTCAGTTAATTTTAGCTGGCCAGATTGGGTTGCAGATATACCGAGTTTTGAAAATGACAGCATTAAAATTGCTGAGAATGAACCAATTTGTACTGTGTTTGCGGAAGCGCAAGATGCTTTAGCCGCACAGCAATTAGTATTACAAAAAACTAAAATATTAAAGAGGGAGCTGCTTCATGACTCAAAATAATACGATGGATATTAGTGCTGATTCAATCAGCGTAAATCAACGCGCTAACCTGATTGTCACGCAATTGCTTGCGCAGGCTGATGTTTTGCAACTTGGCATTTCCATTCATGCCTCTGGCTGCACTATTGTCGATGCGGGAATTCAGCATGCTGGCTGTGCGGAAGCTGGGCGTTTGATTGCCGAGATTTGTATGGGCGGGTTAGGTGAGGTCAGTTTGCAATCAGACAATCGTTTTGCTGGTTTCACGGAGGCGATTTCCGTGACATCTAACCAACCAGTATTAGCTTGTTTGGCAAGCCAATATGCAGGTTGGGCGTTGAGTCATGAGAAATTCTTTTCATTAGGTTCTGGCCCTGCACGAGCATTGGCGCAGCGTGAAGATTTGTTTAAAGAACTAGCCTATAAAGATGCCGCTGATAGCACTTGCATTGTGCTGGAAACTGATAAAATTCCGCCAATGGAAGTCATTGACAAGATTGTTCGTGACACACAGGTTTCAGTAGAAAACCTTACGATTATTCTTACGCCAACCACTAGTATTGCTGGCGTTGTGCAAATCGTAGGCCGCGTTTTAGAGGTTGCGCTGCATAAAGCACATACTATTCATTTCCCTTTAGAAAATATTGTCAGCGGTTCAGGTGTCGCCGTGTTGCCACCTGTGTCTAAAGATTTTATGACTGCAATGGGACGTACCAATGATGCGATTCTGTTTGGCGGCGAAGTAAGCTTGCAGGTACGCTGTGATGACGCTGCGGCAGCAGAGCTTGCTTTAAATTTACCAAGCAGCTCATCTAAAGACTATGGCAAAACCTTCGCGCAAGTCTTTAAGTTTTACAATATGGACTTTTATAAAATTGATGCTATGTTATTTAGCCCAGCTAAGGTAACAGTGACAAATCTACAAACAGGCAAAGTTTTTGAGGGCGGTCAATTAAACGCAGACTTAATTGCGCTATCATTCGGAGATTAGTCTTTATGTAGTGAGTTGTTTTGAAAATCCCAATCTTTACTGATGACCCAGGCTGGCATGGCGCGCGTTTAAAAGAAGCTTTTGCTAAACATAATGTAGAAGCAGTTTACGTCTCTTTGCAAGACTGTGTCATCAATCTAAATGGCGCTCAGCCTAGCATTCAAATCCCCAATTTTGATACTCTGCCACCTGCGGTTTTCGTCCGCGGCGTTTCTGGCGGTACCATGCAGCAAGTCATCACACGTTTAAACGTTTTACACATGTTGTCTATGCTTAAGGTTCTTATCTATAACGATGTAAAGGCCATAGAACGTACCGTAGATAAAGCGATGACAAGCTTTTTATTGCGGCGAAATGATGTAGCTACACCAGCAACTTGGGTGAGTGAATCCAAAGCGCAAGTAGAAAATTTTCGTCATACTGCCAATCAAAATAAGCAAGTTTTAGTATTAAAACCATTGTTTGGTTCTCAGGGGTTGGGCGTTCGTCAGTTATTAGCCAATGATACATTGCCGGTGCCCATGCAGCAATTTGTGGATGGCGTCTATTACCTTCAGCAATTCATTGAAACAGGTGATGAACCGCATGATTACCGCGTATTTGTCATTCACGGCAAAGTGGTTGCTGCCATGAGGCGCGTAGGCAGTAGTTGGGTGAATAACGTTGCGGCAGGCGGTCGCTGTGAAAGTGTTGAGTTAGATGCCAATCACGAAATGACGACGCTAGCCATACAAGCCGCTTTGGCACTTGATATTGATTATTGTGGCGTTGACATCATTCAGTCTATCTCGGGCGAATATTATGTCCTAGAAGTCAACAGTGTACCTGCTTGGAAGGGTTTACAGAGCGTGTCTAAGGTTGATATTGCCCAATTGTTAGTCGATGATTTTTTGTCTAAATTAAAGGTTTAATAATGTTGACTTCAGCAAAGTTGTCACAAGCTTATCGAAACGCCTGTATGGTTGAGTTGGAAGCTTTAAAGCCAGGGAATGTACATGTGTTTGCCGATGGTCATGGTATGACGATACATGATTTTATCAAGAGCGCAGATGCTTCAGCGGCAGTGATTGCTCAAGCCAATTTAAGTGTGGGTGAGCGAATATTTCAGTCTGTAAATGCCACACAAACGGCAGTTGGAATGAATACTAACTTGGGCATCCTTTTGCTGTGTGCACCTTTGATTCATGCGGCTTTGTCCGTTAATCAGGCTTCCGATGGCGAAAATAAAAACTTGCAGCAGCGTTTAGACCTCACTTTAAGTCAACTGACTGTGGAGGATGCTTCCTTAACTGCGCAAGCAATTGTGCTGGCTAATCCAGCAGGTTTAGGCAACTCTAGTGTGAACGATGTTCATGAATCATCTAGTGTAAGTTTGTTGGAGATGATGGCTTCCGCTCAGCATAAAGACCGCATCGCATGGCAATATGCAAATGCTTTTGCTGATGTGTTTGAGTATGGTTTGCCACATTACAACAAGGCGATGCACAAATGGAATAATCAAGCTTGGGCTACTACCGCGCTGTATTTGGGCTTTTTAGCTAGGCAATTAGATAGTCATGTCATCCGTAAGTACGGCGAAGCGTTAGCACTTGAAGTTATGCAAGAGGCGACAGACCTGCAATCTCTTTACTGGGCAACGGACAATCCAAAATTAGTACAAAAGCATTTGTTGGCTTGGGATGCCTCTTTGAAGGCTCGCAATATCAATCCTGGTACTAGCGCAGATTTAACGGTAGCTTGCTTAATGGTGAGTAATTTTGAGGAAATTGATTAGGAAATCTGAGTAGTTGTTGGGTTTTATGGCTCAAAAGGGTATATTGTGAAGAATGTATATTAATGATAATTTATAAGAATAATATTAAATATCAAATGTTTGGATGTTGTTTGGTATTTAAAACCAGAAAATAAAAGTTGAGAGTAAAGAATAATGGTGGAAGCTAACAAAAAACCAAGAATTGCGTTTTTAGAGGATGATTTAGCTTATGCAGAAACAATTTTAGAGTGGTTTAACGAAGCTGGTTTTGAGGTGGATCACTTTGTTACGGGCTTAGATTTCCTTCGTAAATTTTCTAATGCACAATATGATCTTTGTCTTTTTGATTGGGCGCTGCCCGATATGGAAGGCCCGGATGTCATGGTGAGCATCAAGCTCAGATCTAATAAACTGCCACCTATCATTTTTTTGACGGGCCGTAGCTCGGAAGATGACATAGTTCGTGTGATTGAATCAGGTGCTGATGATTACATGGTGAAACCAGCCAGTCGCCAGTTGATTATGGCGCGAGTCAACGCGCTACTAAGAAGAACGCAACCTGAATATAAGAACGAAACGGTTTGTGATTTAGGCAGCTTGAAAATTGATACTAAGCAGCGTCTGGTATTGTTGGATGGTGAAGAAATCAAACTGACTGACAAAGAACTGGATTTAGCATGGTACTTTTTGAAAAATGTTGGTGTATTGCTATCTAGAGTGCACCTGATGCAGGTGGTATGGGGTTCCAGCGCAGATATCGAAACACGTAAGGTTGATGTGCATGTGAGCCATTTACGCACGAAGTTGAAGTTAACACCTGAGTATGGATGGAAGCTTACGTCCATTTATCAGCAAGGTTACCGCTTAGAGAGAGCTGAGTAGTCACCATGAAAAACTCTTTCTATATTTTCAGTATTGCATTGTTGTTTGTTAGCGCTGCTAGCCATGCCGATGACGTTAATTCTGAATGGAAGTCTTTGGGAAACCAAGAGACTGTTTGGGCATATAGCGTGCTTAAGAGTGACTCTTTTGAACGCATCTATCAAAAGTATTTAATTAAGCATGCCAATATTATTGCGCTGTCAGAATACAATCATCATGCCCTTAGCAAGAAATTACAACCCGCACAGGTCATCAACATACCAGTTGAAATGCTGAGAAGAAGACCTAAAAACGTACAGGTTATGCTGGTTTATGGCGATGTAAATGCTACTCGCATTGCAGGTGGAGATACGCATAAACTGAAAAAAGATGACTTGTTAGTAGCTGGCGATTCTTTAGCCACAGGTAAAAATAGTCTTGCAAAGTTGCTTTTTGCAGATGGTTCAAAAATTGATATTCAGTCAAACTCTAATCTAAGTATTCAAGACAGTTACCAATATGTGGGTAAAGAAACTTTTGTAACGAATTTGAAATTGGTCAAAGGCCGCAGCCAAGTTTCTGCTAATCCAGAGCATATTGTAGGCAATACTTTAAAGATACAAACACCGTCGGCGGTTGCAGCTGTGCGAGGCACGCAGTTTAGAGTGGCTGCTGAAGAGAATGTTTCTTTGCAAGAAACTTTAGAAGGTCGAGTCGCATTTAGTGCAAGTGGCCAAGAAGTGTTATTGGCTAAAGGTTATGGTAGCGCAGCAGAAAAAGACAAAGCGCCTTTGCCGCCGATTCAATTGCCTAGTGCGCCAGATGTAAGCGCATTGACAAAGTTATTTGAGATTAACTCTGCTGAATTTAACTTTTCAGCCCAACAAGGTGTCGTTGCATGGATTGGACAGTTGGCTTTAGATGCAGACTTTACACAAATATTGAATGAGCAAACAACTCAATCAGGGAAGTTGGTTTTTGCAGATTTAACTGATGGTCAATATTTCTTGAAGCTTAGAACGCAAGACCAGCATGGTTTGCAAAGTATAGATGCAACTCATATTTTTCATGTTAAAGCACTACCACCAGAGCCTCTATTAGAGTTACTTGAACCTTTAGATGGTGCGGTTATTCCACTTGCACCAACTGATTTAAGTTGGACTCCTATACCAGCGGCGACTAGCTACCTCGTACAAGTGGCTCGAGACATTAACTTTACTGACAATTTATATGTGCGACATAGTTCTTATAGCAAGCTCACTATCAATCAGTCGTTTGGTGCTGGTGTGTTTTATTGGCGAGTTGCGTCACTGTCTGGCGGCAAGCCACAAAAATTTTCAAAAATTAGAACATTCTCTCGTTAAACCTAGAGGTCTAAATTTAGATTTCTAATGTAGATATTGCCCAACAGTGTGCTATTTAAATTTAATCAACTAAGTGACCGTTTTTTTACAGCCATCATACTGACGCTTATTGCTTCAGTGCTGGCATACAGCGGTTTGCTAGTTCGGTTTGACAACCTTCATTATGATTTAGGTCGTTACCTTACATTTAAACCAGCGCCAGCTGACATTATGATTGTTGCAATCGATGAGGCTAGCTTGAAGAGCATAGGCAGATGGCCTTGGTCTCGCAGTGTACATGCTGATTTAGTCAATAAACTTAAGCAAGAGCAAGCGCGTGTGATTGGTTTGGATATTATTTTCTCAGAACCTGAGTTGAGTAACACCAAAGCTGATCAGGCATTAGCTCAAGCTATAGAGGGGGCTGGTAATGTAGTATTGCCTGTGCTATTTGAAGAGCCATACAAGGGTTCACCGATTAAGCAAAGTGTGCCTTTGGAAAGCTTGGCACTTCGCGCGGCGGCCTTAGGGCGAGTACATGTGCCTTTAGATGCCGATGGTATTGCTCGTAGCATTTATTTATGGGAAGGGCTGGGTTCAGCAAATCTTCAGCATTTCTCACAAGCCGTGTTGCAAGCAGCCAAAGAGCTACCTAGTAATATCAATCTATTTCCTACCAATGAGTTGCCCACAAAAACATCGCTAATTAAATCAAATGACTTAATTTCACTAGATGAACGCAGAGTTAAATTTTTAGGTCCACCTGGACATTTTCGACGTGTTTCTTACATCAATGTACTCACTGGAGAGTACCCGGCTCATTTTTTTAAAGATAAAATTGTATTGGTTGGCGCAACTGCTGTTGGTATGGGGGATGTATTGCCTACGCCAGTGTCAGCAAAAATGCAGCCTATGCCGGGTGTTGAGTTTCATGCAAATGCTATTGCGACGATGCGAGATTCTACGTTAATTATCAACGCGCCAATTTGGCTTACTTGCTTGCTGAGCGTTATGTTGGCTTTACTCCCATTATCATTCCTGCCAAAGTTCAGCCCATTAAAATCTTTGCTTTCCATTGTTGCTTATTATTTTATGGTAATGGTGACTGCAATCGCGACGCCATCTCTCTTTAATATTTGGATACCGCCAGCAAGTGCATTAATCGCAATACTACTTGCGTATCCTATATGGAGTTGGCGTAAGTTGGAGTCTGCTCAACTCTATTTAGATCACGCCCTCAAAAATCTCCATGACGACTTAGCTTTGTTAGGCGTAGATAAAAGAGAATTGGAGTATGAAAGCGATAAAGACTCGATGCGTTCACGCATCTCTAATGTTAGGCTAGCTTCAAAACATTTGCGAGATCTACATGGTGTGAGGCGAGATACCTTATCTTTTATTTCGCATGATTTGCGCGCTCCGATTGGCGCTGCAATAATGCTGTTAAGTGAAGATGATGGTAATCACAAGCATTTACCACGTATTACCAATATGCTTAATAAATCTCTCGCCATGGCTGATAGCTTTCTGCAGTCATCAAGAGCTGAAATGGCCGATGCAAGTAAATTTCAAGATTTAGATTTCGTGAGTCTAGTTCAACAAGCCTTGGACGATGCTTATGCGATAGCGCATTCTAAGAAAATAATACTCAATGCGCACTTGCCTGACGATAACCTTTGGTTGAAAGGTGATTTTGGTTTGCTGCAACGTGCTGTCACCAATGTTTTGTTGAATGCGGTGAAGTACTCGCCAGTTGATGGCATGATATATGTAGAGTTGAACGAAAAAAATAACGAAGTGATATTAAGCATTACTGATGCTGGTCCAGGCATCGAAGCAGAAAGAATGGCTAAGTTATTTAAGCGGTTTAGCCGTGCAGAAGGGGACCTTCAGGCAGCAGAGGGAACGGGTTTAGGTTTGTATTTTGTAGATGTGACCATTAAAAAACATGGGGGCGATGTTTTTGTACGCAGTGAACTCGGTCATGGCGCAACATTTATTCTGACTTTGCCGTTAGAATTGCAAAAAGTTTAATGTAAAACTTAATCAGTGTTACTTGATAAATTTAACAATCAGCAATTAATACAAAAATAGTTCGTGATAAAAGGCTAATCAAACCGCGCTTATAACGACAGCGCTAAAATTTTAAGATATAATCTTGCACTAGATTTTATACATGACTTCAGCAATTTCAAATATTTAATTAGCTTGCCTAGTTAACAAGTTTGGGAAGCAACAATACTTTCAAATAATTTTCAGGAGGCAATCAATGGCAAATTTATTAGACCAACTCAAAGCAATCACAACTATCGTGGCCGATACTGGTGATGTAGAAG
>Ga0208124_100088_pt1 | contig 59748 bp, 47 predicted proteins | sample LakWasM104_HOW12_2_FD_183922 | JGI IMG/M metagenome (GOLD analysis project Ga0208124, IMG submission 183922) | Freshwater sediment methanotrophic microbial communities from Lake Washington under simulated oxygen tension - Sediment Metagenome... | ecosystem: Environmental > Aquatic > Freshwater >...
CGCGCCGACAGGTCGTGGTTGCCGTTGGCAATCTCCACCGACGCCGACGAGACCGAATCCACCCCCTGGCGTACTTCGCTCACCACACCGCGCAGCCGTGACGACATGGCCGACAGCGAACGCAGCATGTGGCCAAACTCGTCCTTGCGGGTGGATTGCAGCTCGCGCGTGAGGTCACCTCCCGCAATGGCATCGATGGTCTCTACCGCTTCGTTCAGCGGCAGGGTGATGGAGCGCACCAGCTTCCAGGCCAGGAACAGGCCCGCCGCCATCAGCACCATGGAGCTGATGATGCCGGTGATGGCGTATTCGATGCGGCGCTGGGTGGCTTCGGCACGGATCACGTCGCGGCGCTTTTCGAGCGTGGCCACAAACTCATCCTGCGCCTTGAGGTACTTGGTGACCAGGGGGGCAAACTCGTCGTCCGCATAGCGTTGGGTGGCGACGGCATCGCCTGCGCCCTTGAGCTCCCAGGTCTTGGCGGTGGCCGCCAGCACTGCCTTGCGCGCCTCCAGCACCTTGTCGAGCGAGGCTTTCTCTTCGGGCGCGGTGGCCGAGGCCACGATGCCTTCCTGCACCTTGTTGATGTTGCCAATGATCTCCTTGACCTTGGCGCCGTATTGCTCGGCCAGCACCGAGTCGGTGGTCACCGCGCCGCCCATGACCATGGTGACAGCCGTTTCGGTGGCGCCCCGCCAGCGCACAGCAGCCGAGATGCGGGCCTCGATCTCGACCACGGCGTCCATGGCCGCTGACATCGAAGAGTTGCCCCGGTTCTGCGCAAACGCAGACAGCAGCAACATGGCAATCATGAGCCCCAGAAAGGCGCCCCACAGCTTGCGGGAGACGCGGATATTGTCAAATTGCATGGTTGGTTTTTCCTCGTGGATCGGTGATGTCTCCATGGTCTGCGCATGGCGTGCAAGACACATTCGATTACATCAACAACAGGCCATAGCCTACGCCAGCCCAAGGCACCGGCGGACTCATGCCCCACCGGGAAAAACCCGCATCCAAAATCCGCCAGGAATGCGCGAACGAAGACAGATCGAACAGGCGCTAGAACCCACGGGCTGACGGGGCCAGACCGGTATGCGAGTCCCAGCCCGCCACACCCACACCTCTTGTCCCAGTATTGAGGGCCCTGACAGGCCCACGCCCCGGAGCCTTCAGGGCACGCAAGGGCCAGGAATCAGAAGCTTTCCCAGTCGTCGTCCCCGCCCTTGGCCGCCGCCTTGGGTGCAGGGGCTGCCGACTGTGTGACTGCGGGTGCAACTGGCGGCGCCAGCCGCGATGGGGCCTTGGGCGCGCTGGCGGCCGCCTTACTGGCGGTGGCAGGCTTGTTGCCCAGTGGGGCCTTGGCGGCCAGCGCAGGCCGTGGCGCCGGTGCTGCAGCACGGGGTGCCGCTGCCGGCGCCCGGGTGGCCACCGCGCCCACGTTGAACACCGACACCACCTGCGCCAGGTGCTGTGCCTGGTCACGCATCGAGGCGGCTGCGGCCGTGGACTCCTCCACCAGCGCCGCGTTCTGTTGCGTCATCTGATCGAGGTGTGTGACGGCCTGGTTGACCTGCGCGATGCCGTCGCGCTGTTCTGTCGAGGAGGCCGTGATCTCGCCGATGAGGTCGCTCACGCGCTGTACGCTGGCAACGATCTCTTGCATGCTTTGCCCTGCCTGCGCCACCTGGGCCGAGCCCGATTCCACGTTCTCCACGCTGGCGCTGATCAGGGTCTTGATCTCTTTGGCCGCCTCGGCGCTGCGCTGCGCCAGGCTGCGCACTTCGCTGGCCACCACAGCAAACCCACGGCCTTGCTCGCCGGCCCGGGCGGCTTCCACCGCTGCGTTCAGCGCCAGGATGTTGGTCTGGAAGGCGATGCCGTCGATGGTGCCGATGATGTCGCTGATCTTGCGGCTGCTGTCGGTGATCTGCTGCATGCTGGTGACCACCTGGCCCACCACTTCACCGCCCCGCGCTGCGGCCTGGGCTGCCGTGCCGGCGAGCTGGTTGGCCTGGCGGGCCGTGTCGGCCGACTGGCTCACGGTGGCCGTGAGCTGTTCCATGCTGGCTGCCGTCTCTTCCAGGTTGGAGGCCGTCTGCTCGGTGCGCGCCGACAGGTCGTGGTTGCCGTTGGCAATCTCCACCGACGCCGACGAGACCGAATCCACCCCCTGGCGTACTTCGCTCACCACACCGCGCAGCCGTGACGACATGGCCGACAGCGCCCGGGTGAGCACGCCCAACTCATCCTTGCGGTCATCTTGAATGTCTTGGGTGAGGTCCCCGGCCGAAATGGCTTCGGCCAGCACCACGGCCCGATCCAGCGGCCGCGTGATGGAGCGCACCAGCAGGGCCGCCAGCAGCATGCCCAGGGCCACCACCGCGATGGCTGCGGCAGCCCCGATCAGCACCAGGTTGCCGCGCGTGGCACGTGCGGCCTGCACCGCATCGTCACGCTGGCGCTCCTGCACGGCCACGAACTTGTCGATCGACTCCAGATAAGCCAACACCTTGGGCCGGTAAACCTTGTCCACATAGGCCTGCTTGGCGGCTGCATCGCCCGCATCGGTCAGCTCCTTGAGCTTGTCGGTCTGGCCCCGGACATCGGCACGCGCAGCGGCCACCGCGGCCAATGCCGCCTTGTCCTCGGGGGACACCGCCGCCTTGTTGATCTTTTCCTGCACCGGGGTGATGCGTGCGGTGAGCGCAGCCACCCGGGTATCAAAATCTGCCTTGAGCGCCTGGTCGGTGGTCACAAACCCGGCCATCGACATGGTGACCGCCACTTCCGCCAGGCCACGCCAGCTGACCGCCGTGGTGATGGCGGACTCGTATTTGTTGACGGACTCTTCGGTCGCAGCAGTGACCTGCCGCCCATACCACTGGGTCCAGACGGCGGCCACCAGCATCAGCGCCAGCAGGCCAAGAATCACGCTCCACATCTTGTGGGCGACGCGCAGGTCATTGAATTTCATGGTTGCTCCTGATGCTCTGCAAAAACCCCGAGGTTCCGCGTTGTTGTATCTTGCCCAAGGAAAACCACCACACTGCCGGCGTTCGACCCGGCTGAACACCCGCCAGCCAGGCGAAGTGTGCATGTAACAAGTGTTAATGGATTCCGTGGGGCGCGTTATCAGTACAAGCCCTAAAATGAATCGGTGACCTCCATACTCAACGCCGACCTGCACTGCCATTCCGTCGTTTCCGACGGAACCCTGACGCCCGAAGACCTGGCCGCGCGGGCCAAGGCCAACGGGGTGGAGCTGTGGGCGTTGACGGACCATGACGAGATCGGCGGCCAGCACCGTGCGGCCGCTGCCGCCCGCGCCCAAGGCATGGCCTACCTCACCGGGACCGAGATTTCGGTCACCTTTGCCGACACCACCGTCCACATCGTGGGTCTGGGCTTTGACCCTGACGACGCCCAGCTGGCCCAGGGCCTGGCCGCCACACGCGGCGGGCGCGGCGAACGGGCGCAGGAGATGGCGGCCCAGCTGGCCCAGGTCGGCATCAAGGGCGCCTACGAAGGGGCGCTGCAGTTTGTGGGCAACCCGGCACTCATCTCGCGCACCCATTTCGCGCGTTTTCTGGTGGAAACCGGCGTGTGCAAGGACACCTCCGAGGTGTTTCGCAAATTCCTGACCGAAGGCAAACCGGGCTATGTGCCCCACCGGTGGGCCAGCCTGGGGGATGCCGTGCGCTGGATCACACAGGCCGGGGGCATGGCGGTGATCGCTCACCCGGCGCGCTACAAGTTCAGCGCCAATGAAGAATTCGCGCTGTTCTCCGAATTCAAGCAACATGGTGGCCGGGCGGTCGAGGTCGTCACGGGCAGCCACAGCGCCGCCGAGTACGTGACCTACGCCGACATGGCGCAGGAGTTTGGCCTGGCCGCATCGCGTGGCAGCGACTTCCACAGCCCCGACGAATCGCACACCGACCTGGGCACGCTGCCCCTGCTGCCCGGCGCATTGACCCCCGTGTGGGAACTGCTGTCCGACCGGATTTTGCGATGACCCCGCGCTGCCGCAGCCGCGCCAGCCGCCCCCTGGACGACCTGCCACCCGGCAAGGCATCCACACGCAGCGCCACGCATCACTGAGACCCTGCCCCATGGCCCAGTACTTCGAAGCCCATCCCGACAACCCGCAACCCCGGCTGCTCAAGCAGGCCGCACTGCTGCTGCAAAAGGGTGGCATCGTGGCCGTGCCCACGGACTCCAGCTACGCGCTGGTCTGCCACCTGGACGACAAGGACGCGGTGGACCGCCTGCGCCGCATCCGCCAGGTGGACGAAAAACACCACCTCACCCTGCTGTGCCGCGACCTGTCGGAGCTGGCCAACTATGCGCGGGTGGACAACCGCCAGTACCGCCTGCTCAAGCTGGGGACGCCGGGCCCGTACACCTTCATCCTCGAAGCCACCAAGGAAGTGCCCCGCCGCGTGAGCCACCCCTCGCGCAAGACCATTGGCCTGCGGGTGCCCGACCGCAAGGGCCTGCAATTGCTGCTGGAGCTGCACGGCGCCCCGCTGCTCGCCACCACGCTGATCCCAGCGGGCGAGACCGAGCCCCTGAACGACCCTCAGGAAATCCGCGAGCGCTACGAAAAGCTGGTGGACGCCATCGTGGATGCCGGGGCCTGCCCGCTGGAGCCCACCACGGTGGTGGACCTGACCCCCATGGGCACCGGCGGCGACCCGGTGGTGGTGCGCGAGGGCCGGGGCAGCCTGCAAGCGCTGGGGCTGTAAGAGCCCCCTAAAAAGCCCGCCGCAAGAGCGGCACCCCGCTCGATACATTCGCCGCCGTGCAGCGCGCTTCGCCCTGCCACCGGTAACGCGCCTTGGAGGGGAGAGCCGCGCGGCGGCTCAGGGATTCATCACAGCTTGAACGCTCCGACCGCCTGCTCCAGGTCGCGGGCCTGCGCCGACAGGGCCGACGCCGTGCTCACCGCATGCTGCACCAGCGAGGCTGTCTCCTGCGTGCTGCCGTCCATGTGCGACACCGCCACATTGACATGGCTGATGGCTTCGCTCTGCTCGCGCAGGGCGGTGGAGATTTCGCCCAGCAGCGCGCTGACCTGGCCCACAGCGCCGACGATCTCTTCCATGGTCTTGCCCGCTTTGCCTACCTGACCAGCACCGCTTTCGACCTGTTCGACCGACGCGCTGATCAACGCCTTGATCTCGCGGGCAGCCACCGCGCTGCGCTGGGCCAGGTTACGCACCTCGCTGGCCACCACGGCAAAGCCACGGCCCTGCTCGCCAGCACGCGCGGCCTCCACCGCGGCGTTGAGTGCCAGGATGTTGGTCTGGAAGGCAATGCCTTCGATGACCTGAATGATGTCCACGATCTTGCGCGAACTGCCGCTGATGGCCTGCATGGTCTGCACCACCTCGCCCACCACCGACCCACCCTGCTCGGCAATGGCCGACGCCTGCACGGCGAGGCCGCTGGCCGAGTGGGCCCGTTCGGCGTTCTGGCGCACGGTGGCCGTCAGCTGCTCCATGCTGGCCGCCGTCTCGGTCAGGGACGACACCTGGTCTTCCGCGCGGCGCGACAGGTCGGTGTTGCCGTGGTCAATGTCTGCCGCAGAAGCGGTGATCGAATCGGTGCTTTGCTTGATGCGGGACACCAGGTCGGTCAGCGTGTCCTCCATGGTGCCCAGCGCGCCCAGCAGGCGGCCAAAGTCGCCCTCCAGGTCAGAGTTGAACTCCTGGCTCAGGTCGCCAGACGCCACGGTTTCGGCAATCAGGATGGCCTGGTTGAGCGGCGCCACGATGCTGGCGCGCAGGCTGAGCGTGGCCACCACAGCCAGTACAAACACCACCACGCTGCAACCGATGACCCAGTTGCGCGCGCTTTGCAGCTGCGCCAGCGCCGCCTGGGCCGGGGGCGTGGCGCCCTGCAGCGCCTGCTCGGCACCGCCGATGCCGGACAGCGCCATCACCATCAGCAGCAGCACGACCAGTGCGAGGCCGCCAAACGCCAGCAACAGGCGCGTTCCGATCTTCAAGTTGTTCCACATGGCTTCAATGTCTCCAGGCCTGTTGTATGTCGTTGTGGGAGGGGCCGCCGCGCAGCGCTGCGCGCCAAAGGGCAAGAGCTTGCACAAACTGGCACGGGCTGCGGGCAAGAGGTTGATGCTAGCAACGAACACCCCGCCTGGAGACCCGTCGGCATACGTACAACCCACAATACGCAGCTGCCGCCGGACGCCTGAACACCCGCCGGGTCACCCTGGCAACGCCGGGGGCAGCGGGGCGTCTGAGACAATCCCGGCGTGGACACCTCCAATCTCATCCAAACCGTTCTGATCTACGCCCTGCCGGTGCTGTTTGCCATCACTGTGCACGAGGCGGCCCATGGCTACGCGGCGCGCCACTTTGGCGACAACACCGCGTACATGATGGGGCGCATCACCCTCAACCCCTTCAAGCACATCGACCCGGTCGGCACCATCCTGATGCCGCTGCTGCTGTACTTTGCGACCTCGGGCGCCTTTTTGTTCGGCTACGCCAAGCCAGTGCCGGTCAACTTCGGCAATCTGCGCAACCCCAAGAAGCACATGGTGTGGGTGGCCCTGGCGGGGCCCGCGTCCAACTTCATCCAGGCCATCGCCTGGGCCGTGCTGCTGGTGGTGCTGGTGGGTACGGGGATCGAGGAGCGCTTCTTTCTGGAAATGGCACGCGCCGGGGTCATGGTCAACCTGGTGATGTGGGCCTTCAACCTGTTTCCGCTGCCACCGCTCGATGGCGGGCGCATTCTGGTGGGCCTGTTGCCCTGGCGGCAGGCGCACATGGTGTCGCGCATCGAGCCCTGGGGCTTTTTCATCGTGATGGGCCTAGTGATCGCCGGGGTGGTGGGCACGCTGTGGCTGCGCCCCCTGATGGCCGTGGGCTACACCGCCATCAACCTGTTGCTCACCCCGCTGACGGCCTTGCTGCGCTGAGCGCCGCACAGCTTGCGAGCCTGCCACTTCCTGTTCATTTGATCTGCTGAGTTTTTGTTTCCCATGAGCACCACCCGTTTTCTCACCGGCATCACCACCACCGGCACCCCCCACCTGGGCAACTTCGTCGGCTCCATCCGCCCGTCGGTGGCGGCCAGCCTCACGCCCGGCGTGCAGAGCTTTTACTTTCTGGCCGACTACCACGCGCTCATCAAGTGCGAAGACCCGGTGCGCATCCAGCGCTCCACGCTGGAGATCGCAGCCAGCTGGCTGGCCGCAGGGCTCAACCCCGAGAAGGTCACGTTCTACCGCCAGTCCGACATCCCCGAGATTCCCGAGCTGACCTGGCTGCTGACCTGCGTGACCGGCAAGGGCGTGCTGAACCGCGCCCACGCCTACAAGGCCAGCGTGGACAAGAACACCGCCGCCGGGCGCGAGCAGGACGACGGCGTGACCGCAGGGCTGTTCATGTACCCGGTGCTGATGGGCGCGGACATTCTGATGTTCAAGGCCCACAAGGTGCCGGTGGGCCGCGACCAGATCCAGCACATCGAGATGGCCCGCGACATGGCAGCCAGCTTCAACCACCTGTACGGCGAGCACTTCGTGCTGCCCGAGGCGGCCATCGACGACCATGTGGCCACTCTGCCCGGGCTGGACGGCCGCAAGATGAGCAAGAGCTACGACAACACCATCCCGCTGTTCAGCTCGCGCGCCCAGCTGCAAAAGCTCATCGGCGGCATCCTGACCGACTCGCGTGCGCCCGGTGAGGCCAAAGAAGTCGAAGGCTCGGCCCTGTTCCAGATCTACCAGGCCTTTGCCACGCCCGAAGAGACCGAGGCCCTGCGCAAGGCCTATGCCGACGGCATTGCCTGGGGCGACGCCAAGCACCTGCTGCTGGAGCGCGTGGACCAGGTGATCGCCCCCATGCGCGCGCAGTACGAGGAACTCATCCACAACCCCGCCCGCATCGAGCAGACCCTGCTGGCCGGCGCCGAGCGCGCCCGCGCGCTGGCCACGCCCTTCATCCGCGAACTGCGCAGCGCCGTGGGCCTGCGCAGCCTGGTGCAGGCCAGCACAGCCGCCAAACCGGCCAAGGCCGCCAAGGCCGCACTGCCCGCTTTCAAGCAGTACCGCGAGGCCGACGGCAAGTTCTACTTCAAGCTCGTGGCCGCCGACGGCCGCCTGCTGCTGCAGAGCACGGGCTTTGACGCACCCAAGGAGGCTGGCCAGGCGATTGCCCAGTTGCAGAAGGACAGCGCAGCCCTGCAGACCCTGGCCCCGCGTTTGGCGCCAGTGGACGGCGTGGAAGCTGCCGAAGTGACGGCCGCCCTGCAGGCGCTGGCCGAGGCCGCCGCTGCATAAGCCGGCGCGCCACCGAGCGCAGCGTGCAAGACACACAGCCCGAGCCGCAAGGCTGCGGGCTTTTTTTTGTACGCCTTTCAAAGCCTATTCGCTACATTTTTGATAGCTACTTGGGCATATCGCACTAGCGCTATCGGCCAAAAAGGCCTCACACACCCTTCCATCACCCGGTAAAGGCGCCCTCTGCACACTCGGCGCCCCTTCAGTCCCGGTACCGCACCAGGGCCCACAGCGTGGGCCGCTCCCCGGTGCGCAGCCCGGTCTGCACCGTGCCGGTAAAGCTCCAGCGCCGGTCCTGCGACTCCCAGCCATGGGCCAGGGCCAGGCTCCAGCCCGGGGCGCGTTGCACAGTGTTGGCCTCGTCGCTGTAGCGCATACCGCGCCAGGTCAGGCGCAGCAACGAAAAGCTGCGCGCCTCATGGCGCCATGTGGTCTGGCCCAGCACCACGTGGCGGGCAAAGCCGGGCAGCCAACGCCCCTCCAGACCCGCCCCGGTGTTGCGCGATGTGGCGTGGATGTAGCTGCCCAGCACGCTCCAGCGCGGACCTAGCAAATGGTTGACGGACACTGTGGCCTGCGCCAGCTGCCCCTGCCCGAAGACAGGCGTTTCCTCATAGGTGTTGAGCGTGGTCTGGGCATTGAGCACCACGGGGGCGATGGTGGCCACGTTGTCGAACAGCGCCCCCGTGTTCTGCGCAAACAGGCGACCGTTGGCGGCCACCAGGTTGCTGATGCGCTGCCCCGACAGGCTGGCGCCCCAGAAGGTGGTGGCGCTGGCCTCCCAGTCCAGTTGCACCGCGTGCTTGCGGGCGTAGCTGCCCGCCAGCAGGTACTGGTTGTCCACGGCAATAGCGCCCGTGGCGACGGGCGACAGGGTGTGCGTGCCGGGCGCTCGCACGCTCTCCTGCCAGGCCCAGTGCAGGGCGCGGCCCGGGCCCAGGCGCAGGCTGGCGCCCAGGCGCGGCAGCAGCCGGTGGCGGTGCGCCGCGCCGTCGTCCTGCACGGGCAGCAGGTCTTGTCCCGTCGCTGTGTCTGCATAGCGGTCGCGCTGCCGGGTGGTGAACCGGGGCCAGTACGCCTCGGCCATCCAGGTCCAGGCACCGCTGCGCCATTCGCCCGCCACCCAGGGCATGTGGTAGCGCTCGGTGTTGGCGCGCGGCGTGGTGATGCCGGGGTCAGAGATCGCGCTGACGGTATCCCTGTCCACGCCCTCCCAGCCCACGCTCAGGCGGTGCGCGCCCCACAACACGGTGTGGCGCAGGAACAGGCCCTGCTCGTCACTGGCATAGCGGTAGTCCTGGGGGCCCCAGCGCGCATCGTCCAGCACCAGGCCGGAGGTCTGGCGCCCGCTGTGCACCTTGAACCAGGTCTGGCTGTCGGCGGACCAGCGCCACGCAGCGCCCAGGTCGGTGCGGCGGGTGTGCGTCTCGGCGCCGCCGGTGAAGGTGATGCCGTTGCCAAAGTCCAGCCCCTGCGGAAAGCGGTAGCGCAAGGTGGTGTCACCGTGCAGCGCGAACAGCGACAGGCTCTCGTTGGGCCGCACACCCAGCGCCAGATCCACTCCGGGCGATGACAGGCGGTACTGCGTGGTGGCGGGGCCTTCGCGGGGCCACATCTGCACGTCGTTGGCCCGCACCAGCCAGGCCACAGGCACGTTGCTGGCGGCAAAACCACGGTAGCCCACATCTGCTGTGGCGTTGTGGCGCAGCTGGTTGCGTTCAGCGCTCGCGCCCATCGACCATTCAGTGCCTGCAGACAGCAGGAGCGGCGCGCGCTTGTCGCTGGCGCCAAACACGGTGGGGTCGGTGAGGTAGCCCTGGAACAGCTCGGAGCGGCGGCTGAAGTCGCTCTCGTACCGGTCGGCCAGAAAAAAGTGGCTGCCGGCCCACAGCGGGTAGTACGACGCACTGGCGTAGGCCCGTGCCCAGTGCTCCATGCCGAAGTCGCCCAGCGCCTTGCCCAGGTTGGCAGAGCCCTGGCTGTCCGAGGCCAGCGGGTTGAGCGACTTCAGGTAGGGCAGCCGGGTGAGTGCCTCGCGCGCTGCGGCCATGGCCGCCACGGGCTCGCCGCTGTCGTTGCGCAGCATGGCCTCCACCTGCCAGGGCAGCGGGTCGCGCGCGTCAGCCAGGCGTGCTCGGCCCAGCGCGTCCAGCGCTGCGGCGCGCTCGCCCAGCGTGTATTCGGCCACCGCCAGCCACACCTGTGCGCGGGCGTATCGCGGCTCAATCACCAAGGCCTTGAGCAGCGCGGTGCGGGCAGCCTCGGCATCGCCCTGCCGCAGGGCCAGCAACCCGGCGGCTGCCAGGGCCACATAGTCGTCGCCCGACTGCACCAGGGCGGCATCCAGGGCGGTGCGCGCCTCGGCAAGGCGCAGGGCTTCGATGGCCGCCGTGGCGGCTTCGCCCCAGTAGGCCGCTTGGTCTGGCGACAGGGCCACGGCCTGCGCCAGTGCACTGCGGGCCGCGCGCAGGTCTCCGCGCTCTTGCAATGCGCGGCCCAGCCCTGCCAGGGCGGCGGCCCGCTGCGCATCGCCCTCCGCGTGGGTCACCGCCTGCCGGTACAAGGCCAGGGCGGCGTCCCCCTGCCCTTGCAGCCGGTGCCAGTCGGCGTCGGCCTGCAGCAATGGCGCAAAGCCGGGCGACCCGGCCCGCGCGGTATCCAGCCACGTGCGCGCTTCTGGCAGGCGGTCCAGCGCCATCAGCAGGTCGGCCCGGCCCGCAGCGGTACGGGGATCTCGCGTGCGCTGCCAGGCCAGGGCCAGGCGCTGCTGCGCGGCGTCGGGCTGGCCGTCCAGCACCTCCAGGTCCGCCAGGGCCAGCTCGACCACCGCCCCACCATCGCCCTGCGCCGACAGGGCCCGCAACAGGGCACGCGCCTGGGCCCATTGCCCCGCCTGTAATGCGGCGCGAACCTCTGCCAGAGCGGGTGGTGCCGTCTGAACGGGCTGGAACTCGGTCCAACGCGTCAGGTCGCCCGGGTAGGCGGCCACCCACTGCACCCGCTCCCGGGGGTTGACCAGCAGGCGCTTGACAGGCGCCTGGCCGGGCTCGGCCACGCCCTGCTCGGCGGGCCCCAGTTGCACGCTGCCCAGGTCGTTGCGCAACTCCACAGCGCCGGACAGCACGGTGAGCGTGGTCCGCCCCGTTCCATCCACCTCCACGTCCCAGTCGGTACCCCGCACCACGGCCAGCGCTGCAGGCGTTTGCAGTTGCAGGTTGGCCGGGGCCTTCTTGGTGCGCGCCCACAGCCGGCCCGCAGCCAGTTCCAGCAGGGTGCGCGCTGGCTGGGCCTCGCACAGCCTCAATTGCGCGTTTGCCGACATGCGGATCTGCGTGCGGTCCGCCAGCAGCAATGCGGCGGATGACAACGCCAGTGTGCGCATGTCGGCGCCCGGGCCCAACGGCTGGGCGAGCGTGGCAGGCAGCCAGGGCTGGGTGCCGGGGGGGCGCGTTTCGCCTTGCCCGCTGAGCGCCACAATTTGCGCAGCCACTGCGTCAGGCGCCAGAGGTACACCGGCACATTGCGCGCTGGCACTGGCAGCACTCCAGGCCGACAGGGCGACACCCACCGGCGTAAGCCACACCAGGCGTGACGGGGATGACACAGGAGGGATGGGCATGGTGGGCCTCTCTGGGGGAGTCTTGCGCCGGGGACTCAGGTCTTGTCCAGCGCCAGCGCGGTGAATACGGGGGTGGCGCCAGTTGCAGAGCCGTCCGCCTGGGCCTGCACCCGGGCCTGCCAGCGCAGCGCCTGCCCGTGCCACTGCGGGGCATGCGCTGCCGCGTGTGCGCACGCATCGGCACAGCACTGCAGGGCCTGCGCCCAACGCGCAGCCTGCCAATGGCCCCGCAGCGTTTGGCTGATGGAGGCCAGCGTGGTGTCACCGCACGGGGTGTACACATCCACGCCGGTGCTGCGCCCGGCCAGCACCACGGTGTCCAGCCACATCAGCAAAGCCTCTGGGGCACCACCCGCCTGCTGCGCTTCCATCGCATCGCGCGTGGCGCCCGACAGCAGGATGCCTGTACCAAAGGCCTTGTTGGCCCCCTCCAGCCGCGCGGCAGTGTTCACCGCATCGCCCACGGCGGTGTACGTAAAGCGCTCATGCGACCCCAGGTGTCCCACCGCCGCCTCGCCCGTGTGCAAGCCAATGCGCAGTTGCACCTGGGCAAACGGTGTGCCCTGCCACTGGGCCCGCAGGTCCACCATGTCGGCCTGCATGGCCAGTGCGCAGGCCAGAGCCCGGTCCGCATGCCGGGTATCAGGCAACGGTGCGTTCCAGAACGCCATGACGGCGTCGCCGATGAACTTGTCCAGCGTGCCACCGTGCTGGTGCACCGTGTGGGTCATGCGCGAGAAGTAGGCATTCAGCGCCTGGGCCACGGCCTCGGGCGGCAAGTGCTCGCTGGCGGCGGTGAAGCCTGCCAAGTCAGAGAACAGCAACGTCAGCACACGGCGCTCGCCATGCAGTTGCGGCTGGGCTCCGTCGGCCACCAGGGCGTCGACCACAGCGGCAGGCACGTAGCGGGCAAAGTCCGCGCGCAGCTGTTCGCGGCGGCGGTGCTCGCGCCAGTAGCTGTCGGCTGCACCCACGTTCAAATGCAGTGCCACGCCCGCCAGCGTGGGCAGCGCCGTCCACCACACCCCTGCCAGGTAGGCCCACAGCCCACCCAGCAGGGCCAGCACTGCCAATGCTGCGCTGAACAGCACCGCCCGCCCACCGCGCCAGCGCCGGGTCAAAGCGGCCACACAGCCCACGGCCAGAATGGCCTGCAGCCAAGGGCCTGCCGGGTGGGCGGACACCACCCAGTCCCCCGCCAAGCCGTTGACCAGGGCCGTAGCGTGCACCAGCACGCCGGACTGCGTGCCCGCGCCCAGTGCACGCAGGGGCGTGGCGAACTGATCCACGCCATCCACCGGCGTGTTCTGCCCCAGCAGCACCAGGCGCCCCTGAACGGCTGCAGGCGGCAGCGCCCGGCCGGCCTCCAGCGCCTGGGTGTAGTGGGCATAGGGCAGCGGGACTTCTGGGGCGTAGTAGCGCAGCAGTGCACCCGGCGGTGGGGACTGAAAACTGCGCCCGCCGCTGCGCGCCAGCTCCTTCCACAGGGCATCGCCCTGGGTGGGCGCAAGGCGCAGCACACCGTCATCGTCTGGCTGCACGGCCACACTGCCCTGGCGTGCCATGGGGAAGACCGAGGGCACGGTCTGCCGGTATTGAGCTACCTGCGAGGTGTTCACCGCCACATCGGCTGCCGCCAGCACCACTGGCATGCGCCCTTGCAGGGCCGCCGCAAGCGCGGCATCATCCTCAGAGGACTGTGGCGCGGCAAACAGCATATCGATGCCCAGCGCCGAAGCGCCTGCCGCAGACAAGGCCTGGACCAGTTGCGCGTGCAGGCGGCGCGGCAGGGGCGGGGTCAGGTTCAGCGCCGCCAGACTGGGTTCGTCCAGCCCGACCACCAGGACGCCCACATCGGGCGGCGGCGCAGCGGTCCAACTGGCCAGCAGGTCATGCTCCAGCCGCTGCAGCGGCGTCCACACCGGCAGAGCGGGCAGCAGCGCCATGAAGCCCAGCGCGAGCAGTACCCGCAACGCCCAGGGCCGCCAGGCGTCTTGTGTAACCGGTGCTCGCGTACTTGCACTTGCCATCCCGCCCCTCCACCGCTGCATGCAGCAGTGCACGCAGCACCCACTGTAGTGGCTGTGCCTGCGCGTGCACAGTGGGGGCTTACACGCATGACTCGCGCCATGGCCGCCCCGCACAACACCTATGGGCAGCCACCGGGCATGTGCGTAAACTGGTCTTTTGATCGGTTTGGGAGACTTCCATGAAACTGCTATGTGCCTCCGTGTCCGTGCTGGCCCTGCTGGCGGGCTGCAATGCCACCAACCCCTACGGCCCATCGGGCCCCATGGCCTCGGGCCGCGACCGCACCTTCAGCGTGCCGGTCTATGGGCCCGACACTTCCCAGGCGTATGCGGCGGCCAGCCGCGAATGCCAGCGCATGGCCTTGCACGCCAAACTGTTGCGCAACGATGGCTCGCGTCTGGTGTTTGAATGCGTGAGCGAGTTGCAGGACAAGCCTTGAGGCCAGCGGCCCCACCAGCGTGCCGCCGCTGGGCGAGCGGTGCGGCCTTGCTGGCGCTGTCCGCGCTGCTGGCAGGCTGCCAGCACACACCGTCCACCCAGGCGGGTACGGTCACGTCGCCCTGGGTCAACAGCCTGGGCATGGCCTTTGTCCGTGTGCCTGCGGGCACCTTCTGGATGGGGGGCGTGCCCCCCGTCGAAACGCTGGAAAAGAACTTCCCGCTGCTGGAGCGCAAGCGCCTGACCGACCTGGCAGATGAATCGCCAGCCCACGAGGTGCTGATCACCCGTGATTTCTACCTCGGCCAGCACGAGGTCACGGTGGGGCAGTTCCAGCGCTTCCTGGAGGCGTCCGGCTACCGGCCAGAGTCTGAGGCCGACGGCACGGGGGGTTATGGCTACAACCCCGCCTACGACCCGGCCACCACGCGGCGCGGCGATGCGTTCGAGGGGCGCGACCCGCGCTACTCGTGGCGCAACCCCGGCTTTGCGCAAGGGCCGGTTCATCCGGTGGTGAACGTGACCTGGAACGACGCGCAGGCCATGGCCCAGTGGCTCAGCCGCACCGAGGGCCACCGCTACCGGCTGCCCACCGAGGCGGAGTGGGAATACGCCTGCCGCGCGGGCAGCCGCAGCCTGTACCCGCATGGTGACAACCCGCAAGAGCTGGTCTCAGCGGGCAATACCTTCGACCAGGCCGCAGCCCCTCAGTGGTCACGCTGGCGCCAGCATGCGCTGGCAGGCAATGACGGATACGCGTTTACCGCGCCGGTAGGCCGCTTTGCCCCCAATGCCTTCGGGCTTTACGACATGCTGGGCAACGCCTGGGAGTGGACGGGCGATTGGCATGGCGACACCTATTACGCAGAGTCTCCACGCAATGACCCCACCGGTCCGGCCGAGGGCAGTGTGCGTGTGCGCCGGGGCGGCTCGTGGCACACCTGGGCGCTCTATGCACGCTGCGGCTACCGCAACTGGAACAGCCCGGAGACGCGCTACACGCTGGTCGGCATGCGACTGGTGCGTGAGATTACGGCAGAGCCACCCGCGCGGTGACCACCACGGGCCGGGAGGGTTAACAAATGTCAAATCCCCTCTCGCTCCGCTCGGCGCGAGCCCGCGCCGTGGTAGTTATCGCCAATAATCCGCAGTTCGATTTTGGATGGGGAGAACCATGCGCATAGCCGCTTTGGACGACGATGCGCTTCAGCTGGATCTGATCAAGCAGGCCACGGAGGCGATGGGCCATGTGTGCCATACCCACCTGACCGGTGCGGAGCTGATGCGTACGCTGCGCCGCGAAACCTTTGATCTGCTGATCGTGGACTGGCACCTGCCCGACACCACAGGGCCCGAAGTGGTGCGCTGGGTGCGCCAGAACGTTGCGGCCCGCGTGCCCATCCTGTTCGTCACGCACCGCCAGGAGGAGCGCGATATTGTGGAAGGCCTGGGCAGTGGTGCGGATGATTTCATGGTCAAGCCCGTGCGCATCGGCGAACTCAATGCCCGCGTGGCCGCCCTGCTGCGCCGCGCCTACCCCGACAACACCGGCGGCGTGATGGAGTTTGGCCGCTACCGCTTCCTGCCCGAAACCCGGTCCATCGAAATGGACGGAGTGGCGGTGGAGCTGAAGAACCGCGAATACGACCTCGCATTGTTCCTGTTCCAGAACATGGGGCGACTGCTGTCGCGCGATCACCTCAAGGAAGTCGTCTGGGGCCAGGTGGCCGATGTGATGTCGCGCTCGCTGGATACCCACATGTCGCGCCTGCGCACCCTGCTTGACCTGCGCCCCGCCAACGGTTTCATCGTGACAGCGGTGTATGGCGTGGGCTATCGTTTTGAAGCCGTCGAAGCCCAGCACAAAGGCTGAAGGCCGCGATAGAGTCCGGCGGGCTCTGCCACCAGCAAGCCTGCCCGTACCGTGCCCCATGAAGGAGACATGACTTGATCACCCCCCTGCCGTTTCGCATGCACTCGCTTGCTGCAGCCCTGTTGTGCCTGGCGGCGAGCACGGCCTTCTCGGCCCAGCCGGTCGCTACCCCGGCAGCCCCCCAACAAGGCGATGAAATTGCCCACGCCGTGAAAGAGGGCGACACCCTGGAAGGACTGGCCCGCAGCTACCTCGCCAACCCGCGCCAGTGGCCGTTGCTGCAAGCACGCAACAAGGTGGCAGACCCCAAGCGTCTGCAGCCAGGCTCGTTGATCTTCATCCCCGTGCGGCTGCAGCCCAGCGAATCGGCCACCGTGCAGTTTGTGCAGGGCGAGGTCACGGCGCAGGCGCGGGGCAGCGGCACGACCGCCCCCATTGCGACCGGCAGCAAGCTGGAAGAAGGCACCGAGCTGAAGGTGGGCCCCGAGTCGTTCGTGGCAGTGCAGCTGGCCGATGGCACCGTGGTGCGGGTACAGGCGCAGTCCGAGCTACAGCTGCGCCAGCTGCGTCGGCGGGGGCGCGCAGGCAGCGTGCAGTCAGTGCTGGAGATGCACAAGGGCGGCGTGGAATCGACCGTGCCCCCCAGCGCCGAGCCCCTGCGCCGCATGGAGATCCGCACACCGCTGGCGGTGACCAGCGTGCGGGGCACGCAGTTCAGCGTGGCACTGGCCGATTCGGGCCAGACCACGGCGTCGGTAGAGCATGGCTCGGTCGCGGTGCAATCGCGGCGCGACACTGACAGCGAGCCCGGCGCTGCACTCAAGGCGCCGACCGCGCTGCTGGCTCCGGGCCAGGGTCTGGCAGTGGCCACGGATGGCACGGTGGGCGCCCCCCGCCCTTTGCTGCCCGCCCCCGATACCTCCGGCATGCCCACCACACTGGGCGATGCGGGACTGCTGGCCATCGACCTGCCCATGGCCTCCGGGGCCACCCGGTATGTGGCGCAGGTGGCACAGGACCCGGCGTTCACCCAGGTGCTGCGCCATGGCAGCTTCCCCGACGGCCGTCTGCGCTGGAAGGCGCTGGACGATGGGCGCTACTACCTGGCCGTTCGGGCACTGGACGATGCCGGCATCGCGGGCCTGCCCGCCGTGCAGCCGTTCACCGTCAAGACAAGCCCGGTCGCACCGCTGTACCAGCACCCTGCGCCCGGCGCCGTCGTACCCAGTGGCGCGGCCGAGCTGCGCTGCACGGAAGTCCCCGGCGTGCGCTGGTACCGCGTGCAGGTGGCCGCCGACGCCCAGTTCACCCAGCCCCTGCGCGACGAGCAGCGCCTGACCGAATGCCGCCTGCCCCTGGGGGCGCTGCCCGCAGGCAGCTACTTCTGGCGCATCGCCAGCCTGCTGGCGCTGCCCGACGGGCAAGCAGACCAGGGGCCGTTTGCACCGCCACAGCCTTTCACGGTGGCCGACCGGCCGACCGCCTTGTCCCTGCAAGCCCTGCAGGCGGAGGACGGAGACCCGACCGTGCGCCTGCACTGGCCTGCCCAGGCGGGCCAGCGCTTCCGGCTGCAGCGCACTGTGGCTGCCGATCTGGACTTCGCCAAGGTCGCAGAGGACACCGTGCTCGACGCCCCGACCTGGACGGCCAGCAACCTCGCTGCCGGCGAGTACCTGGTGCGCATCCAGGTACTGGATGCCAGCGGGCTGGAGAGCGATTTCTCCCCCCCGCGCAAGATCCGCGTGGGCACTGGCATCCGCACCGGTGCGGGTTTGCCGGTGTCCACCAGCAGCGGCACGCCCGTGGGGCGCCCTTGAGCGGGGCATGGAGCCCGTCCAGCCCAGCCGTGCGGGTCGTACCAGCGCGCGCAGCGGCCCTGGCATGCGCTGAGCAGACGCCCCGCATCCCACCACCCCTTTCATGCTGACCATCGCCCACCTGCGCCGCCGCCGACGCCGCTTGGAATGGGCGCTGCTGGCCTGCGCGCTGATGGCGCTGGTGGCCTGGCTCAGCACCGCGGATAGCCTGAGCCGCGTCAACCACCTGTTGCAGGATGCAGGCATGCGACTGGTCTCGCGGCCCGCACACCCCGACATCGTGATCGTGGCCATCGACGACGCCAGCATTGCCGCCATCGGCCGCTGGCCCTGGCGCCGGGCGCTGCATGCCGAGCTGATCTCGCGCCTGACCACCCAGAACCCCCGTGCCATCGGCATGGACGTGCTGTTCAACGAAGCCGACCTGGACTATCCCGAGGACGACGTGCTGCTCACCGACGCCATCCGGCGCAGCGCCCATGTGGTGCTGCCCGTGCTGCGACGCGGCTATGGCCCGGTCAGCAACCAGACCGACCTGCCCTGGCCCGCCTTTGCCGAGGCTGCCGCCGGCCTGGGCCATGTGCATGTGGCGCCCGACAGCGATGGCGTGGTGCGCAGCCTGTACCTGTTGGAAGGCCCGGCGGCCGCCCCCTGGCACCACTTCAGCACCGCGCTGCAGTGCGTGGCAGACCGGCAACCAGCGGCCACCTGCGGCCGCTCGCCCGCCAGCGCCACCGACACCAGTCCCTGGCAGCGCGCTGAGCCCACGCTCATCGCCTATGCCGCCGGGCCATCGCCCTTCACCACCTACTCGTACATCGATGTGCTGCGCGGCCAGGTGCCGGCCGGGGCACTGGACGGTAAGTACGTGCTGGTGGGCGCAGCAGCCTCGGGGCTGGGCGACATGTTTGCCACCCCCGTCAGCCAGCAGTCGCGCCTGATGCCGGGCGTGGAGGTGGTGGCCCATGTGCTGGATGCCCGCCTGGCCGGCGAACGCATCCTGCGTGCACCGCAGGCACTGAACATCGCCTTCAACCTGGTGCCAGTGGCCTGTGCGCTGGTGGCCTTGCTGCTCATTGGCCCCCTGGCCGCCTTGCTGACCAGCGCCGGGCTGGCCCTGGCCACCTTGCTGCTGAGCATGGCCCTGCCCTGGTGGGCAGGTCTGCAGTTCGCTCCGGCCGCCGCCTTGCTGGGCTTGGCGCTGGCTTACCCACTGTGGAGCTGGCGGCGCCTGAGCGCGGCTGCGCACTTTCTGCGGCTGGAGATGGAGAACCTGCAGCGCCAAGGCCTGGCCATGCGCTTGCGCAGACGGCCCGGAGACTCCGCCGACTTTCTGGAGCGCCGCATCAACGCCGTGGAGCGCGCATCCCGCCAGCTGCGCGACCTGCACCAGTTCGTGAGCGAAAGCCTGCAGCAGTTGCCCTCACCCACCATCGTCTGCGCCCCCGACGGTGAAATCCTGCTGGCCAACCAGGCGGCCCGCCAACACCTGGGTGGGCCCGCCCAGCCCTCCTTGCAGCGCCTGTCCGTGGTGGACCTGCTGGCCGACCTGGTGCAGACAGGGACTCAAGAGCCGATCGTTACCCAGGCAGCCTTGCAACATGCTGCCTTGCCAGAACAGACCGAGGGCACCGACGCCCGGGGCCGCAGCCTGTTGGTGCAGTGCAAGCCTTTCACCAATCTGGCCAATGCAGGCTGGCTGCTGACCCTGGTGGACCTGACCGAGATGCGCCGTGCGCTGCAGCAACGCGACCAGGCGATGCACTTCATCTCGCACGACATCCGCGCGCCCAACGCGTCCATCCTGACGCTGCTGGAGATGCAGCGTGCCTACCCCGGCCGCCTGTCGGACCAGGAGTTGCTGGAGCGCATCGAACGTTATGCACAGGCTTCGCTGGGCATGGCCGAAAGTTTTGTGCAACTGGCCAGCGCGCAGACGCAGGAATACCGCATGGCGCCGCTGGACCTGGCCGCCCTGCTCTCTGAAACCACCGACGACCTCTGGACCCTGGCCCGCGACCGCAACGTGGACGTGCGCACGGTGTCCACCCCAGACACTGCGCCCTGCCTGGGCGACCGCGCCCTGCTGTCCCGCGCGCTGACCAACGTGATCCACAACGCCATCAAGTTCAGCCCCGATGGCAGCACGGTGCAGTGCGCCATCGTGGCGCGGGGTACGCACTGGGTGGTGTCGGTACGGGACCAGGGCCCGGGCATTGCCCCCGAGCAGCAAGGCCGTCTGTTCACGCCCTACCAGCGGTTGCACGACCACAGCCACCCGGCCATCGCAGGGGTCGGCCTGGGCCTGGCACTGGTGCAGACCGTCGTGCTGCGCCACGGCGGTGCGCTGGAGGTGGACAGCGACGTAGGGCGGGGGGCCGAGTTCCGGCTGGTGCTGCCGCAGTGGCTGGATGCGCCGCCGGACGACGACGAGCAATAGCTAGCGGCGAGGGGCTGACTGCGACTGCAGAAAATCGAGCACCGCCCGGTGGTCGCCCTGGAAAACGATGCGATCAGCCCGGCTTTGCCGCTGGTAGGCATACATCGGGTCGTAATAGTCGCGCATGAGTGCAGCAATCCAGCCGCGGTGCAGAGACAGGTCACCCTGATTGCGTTGCTGTACCAGCGCTGCCTGCATCGACCCACGAAGCGCCTGGTAGCGGTCACCCCCAAGGCGCTTGGCGAGTTTGCCCAAGCTATCGAGCAACCGCGCTGCAAACAGGTCGAGACCCGCCACCTCGCCATGGACGGCCACAAAATCTGCGCACTGCTGCCACACATAGTCGCGCAAGATGCGCTCCACACGGGCATCGAAAGCGTCCTCCAGGCAGACGATGGGCACCTGCTCCAGCCGCTGCCGCAGCTCCAGGGGCACCGAGCAGCTGCCCACATGGCGCCCCTCGTCCTCCAGCACAAAAGTCGCATGGCCCCGTGCTCGTTTCTTCAGCACGTCGATGGCCAGCCGGTTCTCAAAATCGATCTGCGTCGGCTGGCCGCTCACGCGCTGACCAAAACTGGAGCCACGGTGGTTGGCATGGCCTTCCAGGTCCAAGCCGTTGGCCAGTTGCGCAATCACCTCGGTCTTGCCGGTGCCGGTCAGGCCACTGAGCACCACAAACCCACACTCCGCCGCCGCAGCCTGCGTGGTGCCGATGAGGAAACCCCGCATGGCCTTGTAGCCCCCCACCACCCGGGGGTAGTCCATGCCCGCTTCGTTCAGCAACCATTGCTGCACGATCTGCGAGCGCAGCCCGCCACGAAAGCAATACAGCACGCCTTGTGGATGCGCCTGCGCAAACTGCGCCCACGCCTCAATGCGCTGGCGCTTGATGCCGCCAGACACCAGCTGGTGCCCCAGCGCAATCGCTGCCTCCTGGCCCTTGTGCTTGTAGCAGGTGCCCACCTGCTGACGCTCGCCATCGTCCATCAGGGGAAGGTTGGCAATCCCAGGAAACGCGCCCTGCCCAAACTCCACCGGCGCGCGCACATCCATCATGGGCACATCGTTCAGGAAGATGTACCGGTAGTCCGTCAGGTTGTCGGGCATCAGCGCAACTCGACGGCAAAGGCCTGTCGCGGGGTGAGCTGGCCGATGGGCTGCAGCGCCAGGCCCAGTTCCGCGGCCACCTGCAGGAACTCGGCCTCGCCCTCCGGACTCACGGCCACCAGCAGCCCCCCGCTGGTCTGAGGGTCGCACAACAAGTGCTTTTGCACCTCGGTCAAGGGCGCAATCTTCGCGCCGTAGCTGTCAAAGTTGCGCAGCGTGCCGCCGGGCACACAGCCCTGGTCCATGTAGTAGTCCACTCCTTCCAGGCGGGGTACTGCCGCGTAGTCAATCACAGCGCTCAAGCCGCTGCCCTCCGCCATTTCGACCAGATGCCCCAACAGGCCGAAGCCGGTCACATCCGTCATGGCCTTCACGCCCGCCAGTCGGCCGAATCGACTCCCTGGCTGGTTGAGCGTGCACATCAGGTCGCGCGCCACGCCCACATCCTCGGGCCGCAGCTTGGCCTTTTTTTCGGCGGTGGTCAGGATGCCGATTCCGAGGGGCTTGGTGAGATAAAGACGGCAACCCGCCGTGGCCGTGTCGTTACGCTTGAGGTGGCGCTTTTCGACGATGCCCGTCACCGCCAGGCCGAAGATGGGCTCCGGCGCATCGATGGAGTGCCCGCCTGCCAGGGGAATGCCCGCCGCGTCGCACACCGCACGCCCTCCGCGCACCACCTCACGCGCCACCTCGGGCGGCAGCACATTCACCGGCCACCCCAGGATGGCAATGGCCATCAGCGGATCAGCCCCCATGGCATAGATGTCGCTGATCGCGTTGGTGGCAGCAATGCGCCCGAAGTCGTACGGGTCATCCACGATGGGCATGAAAAAATCGGTGGTGGACACCACGCCGCGCTCCGCATCCAGGGCATACACCGCCGCATCGTCGCGCGACGTGTTGCCCACCCAAAGCCGGGGGTCCAGGTGCTGCGCCCCGCTGCCCGCCAGGATCACGTCCAGCACCTTGGGGCTGATCTTGCAGCCACAGCCGGCGCCGTGGCTGTACTGGGTCAGGCGGATGGGGGGTGTTGTCAAGGTGTCTGGGAGCATGCAAGGTTCTTTCGTGGCATCAGGCGCGGGCCGCGCAACCCGTATTCTGGCGCTGCAGGGAAATGCGGCCATGCATCGCAATCAATACCCTGTCATTCCCGCATCTGCATGGTGATGTCCACACAATGGCGAATCTGCGAGTCTCTTCAACCGCAGCGCCCGAAGCGGGCTATCCAGCTGCCTGAAGTGTTCCTGCAGCCCCAAAGAAAAAGGCCCTGTGCTATCGATTAAATAGCTACAGGGCCCTGATGCTGGCGGAGAGGGTGGGATTCGAACCCACGGTAGTGTTGCCACTACGCCTGATTTCGAGTCAGGTACATTCGACCACTCTGCCACCTCTCCTGTGTGTCGAAGCCTTCGATTATAGCCAGATTTTCAGGGCTTGAGCACAGCGGTGCCGCCCAGGTAAGGGCGCAGCACCTCGGGCACCATCACGCTGCCGTCGGCCTGCTGGTAGTTTTCGAGCACTGCCACCAGCGTGCGGCCCACGGCCAGACCCGAGCCGTTCAGGGTGTGCAACAGCTCGTTCTTGCCTTGGGCATTCTTGAAGCGGGCTTGCAGGCGGCGGGCCTGGAAGGCTTCGCAGTTGCTCACCGAGCTGATCTCGCGGTAGGTGTTCTGCGCGGGCAGCCACACTTCCAGGTCGTAGGTCTTGGCGGCGCCAAAGCCCATGTCGCCGGTGCACAGGCTCATCACGCGGTAGGGCAGGCCCAGCTTTTGCAGCACGGCCTCGGCGTGGCGGGTCATTTCTTCCAGCGCTTCATAGCTCTTGTCGGGGTGCACGATCTGCACCATTTCGACCTTGTCGAACTGGTGCTGGCGGATCATGCCGCGCGTGTCGCGGCCGTAGCTGCCCGCTTCGGAGCGGAAGCATGGCGTGTGGGCCGTGAGCTTGATGGGCAGGTCGGCCTCGGCCACCACCACGTCGCGCACGAAGTTGGTCAGCGGCACTTCGCTGGTGGGGATGAGGTACAGCGCCGCGTTGTCGGGCACGGGTTCGCCGTCCTGACCGCCCTTTTTGGCGGCAAACAGGTCGCCCTCGAACTTGGGCAGCTGGCCCGTGCCCTTGAGCGAGTCGGCGTTCACTGCGTAAGGCACGTAGCACTCGGTGTAGCCGTGCTCTTGCGTCTGCACATCCAGCATGAACTGGCTGAGAGCGCGATGCAGGCGGGCGATAGAGCCCTTCATCACGGTAAAGCGCGAGCCGGAGAGCTTCACGCCCATGTCGAAATCGAGCCCCAGCGGGGTGCCCACATCGACATGGTCCTTGACTTCAAAATCGAACTTCGCAGGCGTGCCCCAGCGGCGCACTTCCACATTGCCTGCTTCGTCGCTGCCCACGGGCACGGATTCGTGCGGCAGGTTGGGCACGGCCACCAGCATGGCTAGCAGCTCGGACTGGATCTGTTCCAGGCGCGCGGCGGATTGCTCCAGCTCCGCCTTGCCTGCGGCCACCTGGGCCTTGACGGCTTCGGCGCCGTCCTTGTCACCCCGGCTCATCAGCATGCCGACCTGCTTGGACAGCTGGTTGCGCTGGGCCTGCAGCTCTTCGGTGCGGGTCTGCAGCGTCTTGCGTTCGGACTCCAGGGCCTGGAAAGCGGAGACGTCCAGGAAGGCCTGGGGCTTTTTGCGGGTTTCCAGCCGCGCGATGGCGGTGTCGAGGTCTTTGCGGAGGAGAAGAATGTCAAGCATTGCAGGATTTTAAGGGGGTGGTCGGCACAGGCTCAGGCAAGGCTGGCAGGGTCAAAGTTGGCGCCGCAGAGAATCAGGGCCACCGTCTCTTGCGGCTGGGGCTTGTAGGCGCCGGTTTGCAAAGCTGCCAAGCCCAGCGCGGCGGCGGGTTCCACGGCCAGTTTCAGCTCCTTCCACAGCCACAGCTGGGCCGCGCGGATGGCGTCGTCGGGCAGCAGCAACGCATCGTGTACGTGACGCTGGCTCACTGCCCAGCTGATCGCCCCCATCCGGCGGGCACCCAGCGAGTCAGCGGCCACGCCGCCCACCTCCACATCCACCGGCTGGCCCGCAGCCCGCGCAGCGTGCAGGGTGGGTGCGCGTTCGGGCTCCAGCGCCACCACATGGGCGCGGCTTTCCACCCATGCGGCCACACCGCCGATGAGGCCACCACCGCCCACGCTGACCAGCACCGTGTCGGGCAGGCGGCCGCCCTGCTCTTCCATCTCCAGCGCCAGCGTGCCCGCGCCGGCCACCACTTCGGGCTGGTCGTAGGCATGGGCCTGCAAGGCCCCAGTGGTCTTCTGGCGGGCCACGCAGGCTTCAAAGGCTTCGGAATACGCAGCGCCGGTGACGACCACCTCTGCCCCCAGGGCGCGCAGGCGGGCGCGCTTGGCCTCTGGCGAGACCTCGGGCACAAAGACCTCGCAGCGCACGCCCAGGGCCTGGGCGGCCGCCGCCACCGCAATGCCCGCGTTGCCGCCCGAGGCGATGATCACGCCGCTCTCAGGCACCGGGTTGGCCAGCAGCCGGTAGAGCATGCCGCGCGCCTTGAAGCTGCCGCCCACCTGCAGATGCTCCAGCTTGAGCCAGACCTCGGCACAGTCCACGCCCAGGGACTTGCCGGACAGGCGCATCAGCGGCGTGGTGCGCAAAAAGTCGGGCTGGGTGGCCAGTTGGCGGCGGGCTGCGGCAATGGCGGCGCGGTCGATCATGCAGGGGCTCCGGATGGCAGGTGGTGTCAAAAGAAGGGGCAGTGTAGGGGCTGCCCGCAACATGCAGACACAACGTGGACTGCACGAGCGCCCCACAACTGCCGATAACATGGCCAAAGCAGTTCCAACCCCACCCGTCCGGCGGTTCTGCACACAGGAGAAAAGCATGTTCTTTGTGTTCGGCCCGTCGGGCCAGATGTACCGGGGCGGCCCCGAAAACCTGGCACGTATCTCTGCGGTGCGCAGCGTGCAGCGCCCGCAGGCCCTGCGCACGCGGGCCATGGACGCACAAGATGGCCAGCCAGGGCCCGTCTTCACGGCCCCGCCCCGCCCCACTGCGGCCGACACCAACGCTGCTGCGCCTGCGGCTATCGTCAACCTGCGCATGCACGACGCGGTGAGCGCCTACGCACAGACCGAGCAAGGCCCCCAGGCCAGCACCCGCCAGCCGTTGACCAAGGTGAGCGATGTGATGACCACCGGCGGCGTGAGTGTGGCGCCCGACGTGCGTGTGAACGATGCCTGGCAGACCCTGGCCGAGCACAAAGTGGCGCAGGCGCCCGTCGTCGATGTGCTGGGCCGCGTGATCGGACTGCTGCTGAGGGCCGACATGGCGCCACTGGACTTGCTGCCCGAGCCCGGCGCCGTCAAACAGGCCATCGACCTGGCCCGCCGCCCGGTGGCCGAGGTGATGGTGAGCCCGGTGCCCACCGTGTCACCCGACACCGAACTGCGCCGCGTGGCCGCCGTGCTGCTGGACACCGGCCTGCCCGGCCTGCCGGTGACGGACGAGGCGGGCGTGCTGTCGGGCTTTATCTCGCGCACCGACATCCTGCGCGCCGTGGCAGCCGACCCGCCACTGGACCTGTGGAGCGGGCCCGCCGTGCACTTGTAAGGGGATATTTGAATGAAAATGGCCGCTGGCGCTAGAAGAATATGCGCCATCCGCTATCAATTCAGGAGTGAATAAAAAGGGCGCCTGTTGGCGCCCTTGCACGATCACCGGCGGCCCTTCACGCCACCGTCAGTGCGCCGATGGACCTGTCTCTGGCGTGCGCTCCCGAATCTCCAGCCCCGTGGCCGCGTCGATCTTGAGCCCCTTGGGCAGCGGGAACTTGATGGTTTCCTCGATGCCCGCCATGGTGCGGACCGACACAGCGCCCAGCGCCTTGATGCGGTCGATAACCTGCTGTACCAGAATCTCCGGCGCGGAGGCGCCCGCCGTGAGCCCCACGCGCGAACGGCCCTTGAACCATTCGCCCTGCAGCTCGTCAGCACTGTCCACCATGTAGGCGGTGGTGCCCAGCTTGGCCGCCAGCTCTCGCAGGCGGTTGCTGTTGGAGCTGGTGGGACTGCCCACCACGATCACCACATCCACCTGCGGGCTCAGCACCTTCACGGCGTCCTGCCGGTTTTGCGTGGCGTAGCAGATGTCCTGCTGCTTGGGTTCGCGCACATTCGGAAAGCGCGCCCGCACGGCGGCAGAGATTTCAGCCGCGTCGTCCACACTCAGCGTGGTCTGCGTGACCACGGCCAGTTTCTCGGTCTGCGCGGGCTGCACGCGGGCCACGTCCTCCACGTCTTCCACCAGGTGGATGCCGTGGTCGAGCTGGCCCATCGTGCCCTCCACCTCGGGGTGGCCCTTGTGGCCGATCATGATGAACTCGTAGCCTTCTTTGGCGAGCTTGGCCACTTCAACGTGCACCTTGGTCACCAGCGGGCAGGTCGCGTCAAAAATGCTGAAGCCACGCGCCTCGGCCTCTTGCTGCACCGCCTTGCTCACACCGTGGGCGCTGAAGACCAGCGTGGCGCCCGGCGGCACGTCCGACAGCTCCTCAATGAAGATCGCGCCCTTGGCCTTGAGGTCGTTCACCACGTAGGTGTTGTGCACGATTTCGTGGCGCACATAGATGGGGGCGCCAAACTTCTGGATGGCGCGCTCCACGATCTCGATGGCGCGGTCCACACCGGCGCAAAAGCCGCGCGGCTCGGCCAGCAGGATTTCTTTCGGCGCCAGCATCACAGGATCCCGATCAGCTGCACTTCAAAGGTCACGGGCTGGCCCGCCAGCGGGTGGTTGAAGTCGAACAGCACGGCGCCGTCTTCGCGCACCTGCATCACGGCGCCGGCGTAGCTGCCCTGGCCGTCGGGCGTGGGGAACTGCACCACATCGCCCACGCTGTACTTTTCGTCGGGGTCGCCCAGCTCGTTCATCAGCTTGCGCGCCACCCACTGCTGCATGTCGGGGTTGCGCTCGCCAAAGGCCTCGCCCGCAGGCAGCTCGAACGTGGTGCGCGTGCCCTCGGCCAGGCCCAGCAGGCGCTGCTCCATCGCGGGCGACAGCTCGCCCGTGCCCAGCGACAGGGTGGCCGGCTTGTCGGCAAAGGTGTTGATCACATCCCCCGCCGGGCCAGCCAGGCGGTAGTGCAGCGTGAGAAAGGAGCCCGGCTGCACGGTGGGAAGGGGGGTGGAAATAGAGGTCATGAGAGTCCCGATAAACTGCCCCGATTGTAGAAAACCGGGGAAACCCCTATCGGCTGGGTCCATCGGTGCCCTGCCCCGCACGTACTTTCCTCGCGCCATGCCCCTCAAAGACCTGCCCGCCGACGCCCAGCCCCGCGAAAAACTGCTGGCACGCGGCCCCGCTGCACTGGCCGATGCCGAGCTGCTGGCCATCCTGCTGCGCACCGGCATCGTGGGCAAAGGCGTGCTGCAGATGGCGCAGGAGCTGCTGGACCCGCCCGGTATCGACCCGGACACGGGCGCCGTCACTGGCGGCTTTGGCGGCATTGCCGGGCTGCTTCACACCAGCGCGGCCGACCTGGAGCGCATCAAGGGCCTGGGCCCGGCCAAACGCGCCGAGCTGGTGGCGGTGCTGGAGCTGGCCCGCCGCGCCCTGGCCCAGCAGTTGCGCGAGCGCGAAGTGTTCGACTCGCCCGACACCGTCAAGCATTACCTGCAGCTGCACCTGGCCGCCAAGGGGCACGAGGTGTTTGCGGTGCTGTTTCTCGATGCGCAAAACCGCCTGCTGGCACTGGAGGAGCTGTTTCGCGGCACGCTCACGCAGACCAGCGTGTACCCGCGCGAGGTGGTGCTGCGCGCCCTGCACCACCAGGCCGCCGCCGTGGTGCTGGCCCACAACCACCCGAGCGGCAGCGTACAACCCAGCCGTGCCGATGAGGCGCTGACCCAGACCCTGAAGACCACGCTGGCCCTCGTGGACGTGCGCGTGCTCGACCATGTGATCGTGGCACCGGGCCAGGCGCTGTCGATGGCTGAAAAGGGCCTGGTGTGACCGCCCCAGCCCCCACACCCGCCCAGCCGCCCACGGCCCTGCAAGCCGCGCTGGCGCGTGCTGCGCGCGCTGTTCCCGGCAAGGCGCCCCCGGTGGAAGCCACAGCCGCCGCCCCGGCCCCCAGCGCACCCCGGTCCGCCCGGCGCGCAGGCCTGGCTGACAAAAAGGCAGCCGCCAAGGCAGCGATGCGCCCGCTGCGCCAGGCCCCCGCCGGGCCCACAGCCGCAGCGAGCCCCTCACCACCCCGCCGCCGAGCCCCTCCGGCCCCGCGCCGTGCGGGCGAGCGCATCACCCAGCTGCAGGACCTGGCCACCGTGGCCCGCCGCCTGCGTGAAGAGCAGGAGCGCCGCGAGGCCGAAGACAAAGCCCGACGCGAAGCGGCAGCACGGGCCGAAGCCGAGCGCCACCTCTTCAGCCGCAGCGTGGGCCCCGTCACCCCACTGCGCAACCCGAATGTGGCGCGTCTGCGCCGCCACCAGCCGCCGCCGCTGCCGGTGCAGCACTGGCTGGACGAGGAACGGGTGCTGCTTGAATCCATCAGCGACGACTTCGACGTGAGCACCCTGCTCGACACCGACGACCAGTTGAGCTTTCGCCGCCCAGGCATTGGTGTGGAAGTGACGCGCCGCCTGCGCTCTGGCCACTGGAGCATCCAGCGCCAGCTGGACCTGCATGGCCTGCGCGTGGACGAGGCGCGCGAAGCGCTGGGCGACTTCATCCGTCATGCCCACAAGACGGGCCTGCGCTGCGTGCGCGTGGTGCATGGCAAGGGGTTGGGCTCGCCCGGCAAAAGCCCCGTGCTCAAGGGCCGCGTGCAGCGCTGGCTGGTGCAGAAGAACGAGGTGCTGGCCTTCGTACAGGCGCGACCCATGGATGGGGGCGCAGGGGCGCTCGTGGTGCTGTTGCAACCCGTTCTACGCAAAAATTCATGAAAAATAGCTGCAAGCGCTACATCCATATGCGCTTGCAGCTATCAAAAGCAGAGCATTTCAGAGCCCTACAGCAGGCTGCTCCATAGCGGTGCTACGAACGCATGCACCGCCGCGGCCTCCGTAACAGGAGGGGGACGACTACTTGGACAGGTCCACGCCGTACTTAGACGTGCCCTTGCCCGACCCGTCATCGGCCGCCAGCAGCGACACATTGCCCAGCCCGGCCGCCTGCGCCACGCTGAGGCCATTGGCGCCCGAGCTGAACACCACCGGACCCGCCACCGTGACCTTGGCAAAGCGCCAGCTCTTGGCAGCGCCGTTGGCCGCGCGGGTCACTGCCGGGTTCTTGCGGATGTAGTCGATGACCACATCGCGGTTCGCGTCGGGCGAGGCCCAGATGGTGCCCGAGCCGTCGAGCTTGTCGATGAAGCTCTTGCCGCTGGTGGCGCGGTAGTTGTTGGTGGCGATCACGAACTCCTGCGCCACATCGATGGGCTTGCCCAGGTACGTCAGGTTCTTGATGCGGCTGCCCACGGGCTGGGTCACGTCGATCTCATACTGCATGTCCGCCGTGGTGAACATGTCGAAGTTGTAGCCCGGGAAAGTGCTGATGAGCTGCTGCTCGGTGGTCTTGGCCGGGTCGATCTGGTTGAAGCGCTTGGCAGCGGCTTCGAGCCAGTTCTTGATGTCCGCGCCGTTCACCTTCACCGCGTACACCGTGTTCGGGTAGAGGTACAGGTCGGCCGCGTTGTTGATGGCCAGCGGGCCCGCGGCCACGTCGGTGTAGTCGGCTCCGCCCTGGAAGCCGCTCTTGAACGGTGCGCTCACCGACAGCACGGGCAACGCAGCGTACTGCGGCAGGCTAGCCTTGATGTAAGCCGCCACATAGGCCTGCTGTGCCTGGTTCACGATCTGGATCGCGCCGGGGTCACCCACATCAGCAAACAGCGTGCTCATGCGGAAGTCAGTCTGGCCGATCGGTGTCTTCACATACTGGATCGCAGCTTGGTGCTGGGTCTCTATCAGCGGGGCGATGGCGGGGTCTGCATCCACAGTCACCGTGGCGCCAGCGGCATTCTTGCTCTGGGTGTTGCGCAGCTCGCTCTTGCTGGCGGACTTGTTGACCACCCACTTGCTGCCGTCCCACTGCAACGCCAATTGCACCACGCCCAGGGCCTTGCCCCAGGAGCTGGCCATCACGGCAGGTACACCGTTCACCGTGCCCGCCTTGTGGTCCACACCGGGCAGGTTGAAGCTGGGCGTGGCTGCGGTGTCGGGGAACACGCCGTGCTGGTGGCCCATCACCATGGCATCAATGCCCGCCACCTTGGACAGGTACAAGCCCGGGTTCTCCATGGTGGCCGAGTAGGCGGCACTATCGAGCCCGCCGTGCAACAGCGCTACCACGATGTCGGCGCCCTTGGCGCGCAGCTCGGGCACGTACTTGTTAGCGGATTCCACGGCGCCTTCCGTGTAGACCTTACCTTCCAGGTAGCGCTTGTCCCAGTTCATGATGCCGGGGGTGGTGAAGCCAATCACGCCAATTTTGATCGGCAGCTTCACTTCCTTGCCATCGGTGCCCTTGGCCACCAGCGTGCGTTCCAGCAGTGTGTAGGGCTGCACCAGCGGTTTCTTGGTCTTGTTGCTGTACACGTTGGCCAGCACGGCGGGGTAGCCTGCGCCTGCGCATTTCTTGGTGGCATCGACCCCATCCACGTCCAGCCCGCCACCCAGCACCTGGTTCAGGAAGGGCAGGCCGTAGTTGAACTCGTGGTTGCCCAGCGTGCCCGCATCAAAGCCCAGCGCGCCCATGGCCTTGTACATGGACAGCTGCTGCGTGCAGGGGATAGGGCTGATGGTGGCCTCGTAGTCGGCCAGTGCGGTGCCCTGGATGGTGTCACCGTTGTCCACCAGCAGCGTGTTGGCAAACTCCTTGCGGGCCGCGCGCACCAGCGTGGCCGTGCGCTCAAAGCCGTAGCTTTTGTCTTCGGCCAGCTTGAAGTAGTCGTAGCTGCGCACGTTGAAGTGCAGGTCGGTGGTCTCCAGCACGGCCAGCGTGGCCGTGGCGCCCGCGTTGCTGCTGGCGTTGTCGCTGCTGCCGCCGCAGGCAGCCAGCGACGCGGCAAGTGCTACCACACCCAGTGCGGCGACACGGCGTGAAACCTGCGAAGGGGAAATCAGAAAACCCAGAATGCGTTCAGACATGAACAGTCCCTGTTGGAAACAAGGGACCGAGTGTCTGGGCCGGGTTTGACAGCGGTGTGACGTGGCAACGTCGATGCAACACCCTCGCCGCACGCGGCAGTCAGCGGGCCTCGTGGCAGCTCAATCGATGCGGTGCACGTCGCCGTTGTGGGGTGAAGCACTCTCGTGGAACAGGTCTTCCAGAAACTGCACAAGTTCATGCTCTTCGACAAAGTCGGGGATCACAAAGCCCGAGGGCGTGCGCTTGCCGTCAGCGCCCACGCGGTAGGCCTGCCACAGCGCGCCTTCGCGGCGCACCTCGACGATGCGGCCGAACACATTGAACCGCGGGTACCCATGGGCTTCCGGCTGTTGAGCAGGTGTGGGGAGTGGTTCAGCGGCGGTCATAGGATGTTGTCCAGACGCGGGGGGATCCGTCAGGCTCGCACCGAGGCGATCAAGTCCACCTCCACCGTCGCGTTCTTGGGCAGCTGCAGCACCCCGACCGACGTGCGGGTATGGGCGCCAGCATCTCCCAGCACGGCAAACAGCACCTCCGACGCGCCATCGGCCACCTCACTTTGCTGCGTGAAGGTGGGCGCCGACTGCACATACACGGTAATGCGCAGGATGGATTGCACGGCATCCAGCGAACCCACGGCGCGCTGCAGCAGCGCCAGCGCGCGCATCGCGCAGACCTTGGCGGCCTTTTGCGCATCGGCCAGCGAGGCCCCGGCCCCCGCCGCGCCCGTGACGACTACCGTGTCGCCCACGCGCGGGATCTGCCCACTCAGGTAGATGTGGTGGCCGTCACGCACCAGCGGGACGTAGTTACCACCAATCTTGATCTCGCCATCAAAGCGGTAGCCCAGTGCCTGGGCCTGTTCCTCAAATCTCGCATCGCGTGACATGAACATGGGTCTCCAAAAAAAACTGCAGTCTTCGCTGCGGGCTACATGAAGCGCGCAAAAGGGTCTACCAGCGAGGCGATCGACACGGTGCCGGCAGTCCCACCCTCGTCACGCCGCGCCGATTCATGCCCTGCCGGCACGGGCACGGCGGGCAAGGGCTGCATGCGGCGGCCATACAAGCGCTGCACGCGGTCGTCGAGCGTGGGGTGGGTGTCCAGCCAGCGCTCCATGCGGCTGCGGCCGGGTACGTCCACCAGCAGCATGTGCTGCACAGCCGGGTGGGCCAAGCCGGTGTGGACGGGGTTCTCGGCATACCCGGCCGGGGTGTCGCGGCGCTGGGCCATGACCTTGCGCAGCACACCACCCAGGCCATCGCGGCTGCGGGTCCATTGCACCGCGCGTGCGTCGGCCAGATATTCGCGCTGTCGCGATACGGCGGCCTTGAGCATGCGGCCGGTGAGCCAGCCCGCAAAGCCCGCCACCATGATGGCCGAACCGAACCACCAGGCCAGGCCCCGGCGCTCGCGCATCGTGTCGCCAAAGTTGTAGACCAGTTCCAGCCCGAACACCATGCCCGCCAGGCGCATCTTCAGGCGAGTGTCGCCCTCGTGCAGATGGCTCAGCTCATGCGCCACCATGCCCTGCATCTCTTCGCGGGTGAGGTAGTCCAGGGCGCCCTGCGTCACGGCAATGACGGCGTCGCTCTCGTCCCACCCGGCAGCGAACGCATTGATGGCATCGGTGCGCGGCATGACCATGACCTGCGGGCGCGGCATGTGCGCGGCAATGCACAGCTCGTCCACGATGTTGGACAGCCGCTGCTCGGCGTGCGACAGCGACGGGCGCAACTCGCGCGCGCCCACACGCTGTGCCAGCTTGACACCGCCTGCGCGCAAGTTGGACGTCTCCACCCACCAGCCGCCCAGCACCAGCATCAGCGAGACCCCCACATTGGCGGCCAGAAAACCTTGTGGGAAGGGCAAGTGCACGGGCAGCACCGCCACCATCAGCCACCAGGCCAGCGCCAGGGCCGCATGCACGGCCGCTACCAGAACGACCACAGCGAAGGCAAAACCCAGCAGCAGGCGACGCGTCTCGCTGCGCGCGTTGTGCTGGTGATCCCAGAACTTCATGGATGTGGCAGTGGAAGGGTCAGAACTTCACCCGGGGCGCGGCGCGCTCTTCGTCGGACTGCGTGGACGCCAGCATGGGCGCGGGCGCAAAACCCAGCAGGCGCGCGACGATGAGGTCCGGGAACTGCGCCGCCGCATCGTTGAACTCCAGCGCCTGGTCGTTGTAGGCCTGGCGCGCAAAGCCCAGGCGGTTTTCGGTGCTGGTGATTTCTTCGGACAGCGACTGCATGGTGGCGTCGGCCTTGAGTTCAGGGTAGCTCTCGGCCACCACCATCAGCCGGCCCAAGCTGCCGCCGAGTACGCCCTCTGCCGCTGCCAGCGCGCCCATGGCGCTGGCGCTTTGCGGTGCGGCACGCACCGCTGCAGCCGCGCCCTGCGCCTGGCTGCGGGCCTTGATGACGGCCTCCAGCGTGGCGGCCTCGTGCGCGAGATAACCACGTGCCACCTCCACCAGATTGGGAATCAGGTCATACCGGCGCTTGAGCTGCACATCGATCTGGCCAAACGCGTTGGCAATGCGGTTGCGCAACTGCACCAGCCGGTTGTAGACCGCCACAGCCCACAACCCCACAGCGACCAGCACAACGACCACGACCCATGCAGTTGCCGACATACCCCACCTCCTGAATTTGTTGGAGGGAGCATCTTAGAGCCTGCGGAAGAAGCCTCGGGAAACCCGTAAGGGCACCCTTCAAGGGCGCAAAAGAGGGCCGCCTTGCGGGCTGGCTACACCCCTTTGTTGCGCATCCAGTCGGCCGTGCCCATGAAGCTTTCCTTCAGCCGCACGCGCAGGTCGGTGGGCACGCCGGTCTCGCCCATGGCCTGGTCCATGCAGGCCACCCACTGGTCGCGCTCCTTGATGCCGATGGCAAACGGCATGTGGCGCGCACGCAGGCGGGGGTGGCCAAACTGGTCGGTGTAGTACGACGGCCCGCCCAGCCAGCCGCACAGAAACATGAACAGCTTTTGCCGGGCCTGGCCCAGGTCGCTGCCATGGGCGGCACGCAGCTCGGCGTAACCAGGTTCCAGGTCCATCAGGTCGTAGAAGCGCTCGGTCAGGGCGCGCACGCGTTCTTCGCCGCCGATCCATTCAAAAGGGGTGGTGGCCACAGGGGCCTCTGCGGCGGAGGACGAGGGGGTGGATTCCATGGGGTTGGCAAAAAGAGATTGCCAGGCGGTGTCGGGAAGCCTTGGATTATAGAAATCTGGGCCTTGTCAGCGCCTGCAGCGCGTGTGGGACAACCACACATCGACACCCGATGCCATGCGCCCCGTTACTCCAGCACTGCCCGCAGCTGCCGCGTGGTCACCGCCAGGCGCCGGGCGCCGATCTGGGCCAGGTTGTTCATCACCGTGAGGGCCGCCTCGGGGTACTGCCTTGCCCAGGCGTCAAAATGCGCGCGCGACAAACGCACCAGATGCGCCGGGCCACGTTCGGCGCCCGCGCAGGCACTGCGGGCCGCACCGTTGAGGAAGGCCATCTCGCCAAACGCCATGCCCGGACCGACGGTGGCCAGGCGCAAGCCTTTGTCGGGCGGCCACTGGGTGACCAGCGTGATGTGGCCAGACTTGACCACGAGGAGGTCATGGTCCGTATCCCCCGCATGGAACACCACGCCATGGGGCGGGACGGCCTGGGACACCAGCAGCGCCTGCAAGGCCTCGGCAGCGGCCTTGGGCACGCCTTCGCCCACCTCGCCCAGCACATCGCGCTCGGGGTGCGCGGGGCGTTGCTCGATGGGCCGCTGCGACAGGATGCCCACCTCGGCCCATTCCAGCGCCCGGTCCAGGTCGGCAAAGGCGCGCACATGCTCCCCTGCATGCTCGGCGGCCATGGGGTCCAGGGCTGCCACGGCCGCGGCGATGCCCTGCTGGTCCAGGTCACGCACCAGCGCCCGCAGTTGGGCCATTGCCGTGCTGTCCCACGCGGGCACGCGGCCCGCGTCCAGAATGACCCAGCGATGGCGCGGCAGCAGCAGCATGCGCACCTGCTCGGCCAGATGGGCGGCCACCCCAAAAGACATCACGCCTTGCAGTTCAAACACCGCCACCTGGTTCATGCGCGGCGTCAGCCAGCTGTCCGACCCGGCACGGCGCAAGCGCCGCGAGCGCAACTCGCCATCCAGACGCACATGGCGCAGCACCGTGGCGGCAGAGTCGTGCAGCAGCACAAACGTGGCCACCACCAGGCCAGCCACCAGCGCCCCCACGCCCCCCATCACGGCAAACACCAGCGCCACCAGCCAGCTCTGCGCCCAGGTCACCCGGGACCGGCGGGCATAGCCCAGCGACCACATGAGGCCCGGCACCTGCATCAGCCCCGCCAGCACCAGCCCTCCGGCAAGACAGGCCATGGGCACCCAGTGCAGCCACCACGCCCCCGTGACCGCCACCCCCAGCATGATGGCGGCGTGCCAGCGCGGGGCATCGCGCGAGGCCCCCGCCTGCGCCAGCACAATGCGCGAACGCGACGCGCTGGTGGATGCGGGAATCATGCCCATCAGCCCACACAGCGCACCCAGCAAACTCTCGCGGCGCAGCGCCAGGTTGGCATTGCCACGCAGGCCATGGTCCAGCTCCAGCTCCTGGTTGAATACCAGAATCTCCAGGCTGTTGACCAGCGCCATCAGCACCGCCAACACCACCAGGGCCGAGCCCTGCTGCCGGGCCAGGGCCATCCAGGGGATACCCGTCCAGTCGGGCAGCATGGGCCAGGCAAACACGCTGGGCGGCACGGCAGGCACAAACACACTGCCCAGCCCCACACCCCATACCCCCGCCAGCGCCACGGCCAGTGCCACCAGGGCCACGGCCGAAAGCAGCCCTGGCATGCGGGGCCAGCGCTGGCGCAGCCCCCAGGCCAGCGCCACCACGGCCAGCGCAGCCAGCAGGTGCCAGCCGGTGCGTGCGTCCCACAGCGCATCGGCACCCGCACCAAAGCCATTGCGCACCTGTCCCACCACCATCGACAAGCCCACACCGGCTGCAAACCCGTGGGTGACCGAGATGGGAAGAAACCGCGCCACCGACGCCAGCCGCAACACCCCCAGCAGCCACTGGAACACAAAGGCCAAAGCCACCGTGGCACCGCTGACCGCCAGCACCTGGCGCGCGCTCAGGCCCAGGCTGGGGGCCGCACCGTGGGCAGTCGCCAGCACGGCGGCAAACAGCAGGGCCACCACCGTGGTCGGTGCATACACCACCCCGGCACGGGGTGTCGCCAGGGTCAGCAGCAGGCCGGGCAATGCAGCCGACCACAAAGCCAGCGCGGCCAGCGAATGTTCGCCCGCCAGCGGCGCAAATGCCAGCAGCCCCAGCCCCACGGCGTGGGGCACGGTGACCGCTGCCGCAGACCACGCCGCCGCTGCGCCCGAGGGCTGCGGCGCCGACGGCCCGACCTCAGCCCCCGCCGAAGGCCCGGCACGGCGATGCAGCGAGGCAGTCACGGGTGCGGTCGGCGGCATGGAGAAGGTCTAATAATCCCTGGGCATTGCGCGCCTACAGGCTGCGCGCCGCAAAGGTGTCGCAGGTCTTGACACTGCCACTTTGCAGGCCGCTGTTGAACCAGCGCTGCCGCTGGGCGCTCGTGCCATGCGTGAAGCTCTCGGGCACCACCGCGCCGCCATTGGCCCGCTGCAGCGCATCGTCACCAATCTTGGCGGCGGCGTTCATGGCTTCTTCCACATCGCCCTGCTCCAGGATCTGGCGGGACTTCTGGGCGTGGTGGGCCCACACCCCCGCAAAGCAGTCGGCCTGCAGCTCCAGCCGCACCGACAGCGCGTTGTATTCCACCTTGCTCACACGGCCCCGCATCTGGTCCACCTTGGCGCTGATGCCCAGCTGGTTCTGCACGTGGTGGCCCACCTCATGGGCAATCACGTAGGCCTGGGCAAAGTCGCCCGGGGCACCCAGCCGGGTCTTGAGAGTCTCGTAGAAACCCAGGTCGATATAGACCTTCTGGTCAGCGGGGCAGTAAAACGGCCCCATGGCTGCCTGCCCCGTACCACATGCAGTGGGCGTAGCGCCCCGGAACAACACCAGCCGCGGGTCCTGGTAGCGCCCGCCGCCCTGGCGGAACACCTCGCCCCACACGTCTTCCGTGTCGGCAAGCACCGTGGACACAAAACGTGCCATGGTGTCATCGGCCGGTGGGCGGTGGGCCGGGGCATGGGGTTGCGTCTGCACCTGGGGCGCCGGGCCGCCGCCGCTGAGCAGCCCCAGGATGGTCAAGGGGTTGATGCCCAGCACCCAGCCCCCCACCAGCGCGATCACGATGGTGCCGATGCTGATGCTGCGCCCACCAAACACCGGCGATCCACCGCCGCCGCCCTCGTCACGGCGGTCTTCCACGTTGTCGGACTCGCGATTGCCTTCCCATTTCATTGCGTCTCTCCAGCGCCCGCCAGATGGGGCGGCCAAGCCTGCATGTTACGCGCGGGGCCGCCCTGGCGCGGACGATTTACGATGTGTTCCACCCCGCTTTTGCCTGCCTTTCATGACATCTGCCGCACACCATGGCGCGCCAACCATTCTTCTGACCGGTTTTGATCCGTTTGGTGGTGGCGCGCACAACCCCAGCTGGCTCATTGCGCAAGCGCTGCACGGGCAGCGCATCGCAGGACACCAGGTGGTGGCCGCGCAATTGCCCACGGTGTTCGGGCAGTCGTTGCAGCGGCTGCAGTCGCTGTTGCTAGAACACCGGCCCACCCTCACGCTGTGCCTGGGCCTGGCAGGCGGTCGGGCAGCGCTGTCCATCGAGCGCATCGGCATCAACATCAACGATGCGCGCATTCCAGACAACGGTGGCGCACAGCCCATAGACACCCCGGTGCAACCCGGCGGACCTGCCGCCTACTTTGCCAGCCTGCCCATCAAGGCCATGCTGCGCGCCGTGCAACGCGCAGGCGTGCCCTGCGAAGTGTCGCAAACCGCTGGCACCTTTGTCTGCAACCATGTGCTGTACGGCCTGATGCATCTGCTGGCACAAGGCACAGGCCCAGAGGGCGCACGGGGCGGTTTTGTGCATGTGCCCTGGCTCAGTGGCCAGGGGGACCCCCATCTGCCCCTGCGCGACATGGTGCGCGGCATCCATGCCGCCCTGTGGGCTGCGGTGCTGACGCCGCAGGACATCGTGCTGCAGGCGGGGGCCACGCATTGATGGGCATGGCCGCCATGGCGAACCTGAACCCGCGCCCAGCACACGCTGGGTGATCTTGGGCACTGCACAGGTGAGGGCTTCTCCGCTCCCACAAGAGCGGCATGCTGTGTACAGTCCGCCTATGCTTTTTGCCCCCTCTTCAGCTCCCTCGGGCGTGCTGGATGCAGCAGCCACCGCTGTGCGGTTGCCCTGGTCCGATCTGGCTGACGAAATAGCGGCCTTGCTCAAAGACCCCACAGTCGTGGTGCCGCAGCGTACCGTGCTGCCGCTGGCGCAAGGCGGCAGCTTGTTTGTGATGCCCGCCACGGATCAATCGGTGGCCATGACCAAGCTCATCACCTTTACCCCGGGCAACGCGGGCACACGACGCCCGTCGATCCAGGGCGATGTGGTGGTGTTTGACATCGCCACGGGCGAGCGTCGGCTGGTGCTGGACGGGCCCACTGTCACCGCACGGCGTACCGCCGCGGTCTCTCTGCTGGCCGCCCGGCATCTGGCGCAGGTGCCACAGGGCCCTTTGCTCATCGTCGGCGCAGGGGTGCAGGGCCTGGCACATGCCGAGGCATTCATCCACGGCCTGGGCGTGCGCGAGGTGTGGATTGCCTCGCGCAGCAGCGCCAGCGCCCAGGCCCTGGCAGCGCAGGTGCGCGGCCTGGGCGCCCACGTGCGGGTGGTGGCCGATGCCGATGCCGCCGTGCCCCACTGCCCGCTGATAGCGACCTGCACCACGGCCAGCGCGCTGGTGCTGAGCGCCCCGCCCCGGCCCGACGCATTTTTGGCGGCCGTGGGCGCTTTCACGCCCGCCATGGCAGAGCTGGCCCCAGCCCTTTGCCAGCATGTGGCGCGGCACGGACGCATCCTGGTGGACACCAGCGATGCACTCCATGAGGCGGGCGACCTGCTGCAGGCAGGCCTGGATGTGGCGGCGCTGCCGACGCTGGGTGAGATGGTCCGGAGCCTCGGTGCCACAGCCCCCGAGCGGCGTTCGGGTCCGGTGCTGTTCAAGAGTTGCGGCTGGGCAGGCTGGGACTTGGCAGCAGCCCGGCTGGCCCTGCGCCGCGCCAGCCCGGCACCGGCCGCGACGGCACACTGGGCAGACCCTTCCGCATGATGCTCATCACACGTTTTTCAGACCACAGCCTGCGCATGCAGATCGCGCTGGTGTTTGGCACGCTGGTCGTGACCCTGTCAGTGCTGCTGTCGCTGGGGTTTGGCGAGTTGCTCAAGCACCGCATTCAGCGCGATGCAGGCAGTTCCTTGCAGGTGGTCGCCGAAAACGCAGGCAAGCTCCTGGCCCTGGGCCTCATGCAGCGCAGCCTGGAGGCGGAGGTGATGGCTAGTGCCGAAGTGGTGTGGTCCAAGGGGCTCGACTCTGCCGAGGCCCAGCACATGCTGGCCCGCAGCCAGGCCATGCAGCCCACCAACCTCTGGATCGGTGTGGCCGATGCGCAAGGCGTGGTGCGCAATGCCACACGCGGCCTGCTGGTGGGCCAGAGCGTGGCCCAGCGGCCCTGGTTTCAACACGGACTCGAAGGGGTGCATGTGGGCGACGTCCACCCCGCCAAGCTGCTGGAGTCCCTGCTGCCCCCCACCGCCACTGGCGAACCACACCGGTTTGTGGACTTTGCAGCGCCCATTCGCGTCGGCCCCACCACGGTGGGCGTGCTGGGCATCCACGGCAGCTGGCAGTGGACACGCGAGGTACTGGAGAGTCTGACCCCTGCGTCATCCGATGAAAGCGCGCTGGAACTGTTCATCTTTGACCGCGAAGGCCAGTTGATTTTTGCGCCTGGCGGACAGACCGAGGTGATGCGGTCCGCCGGGCAGCGACTGCCCGAGGACATCAGTGTCAACAACAACCGTGATGGCGACCGGACGCAGACCACCGTGGTGCGGTGGAGGGATGGCAAGCGCTACCTGACCGCTGCCACGCAGCTGCAGCCGCGCAACGCGGCCAGCGATCTGGGCTGGCGCATCGTGGCGCGCCAGCCTGTCGAATTGGCTTTCGCGGAGGCAGACAACACCGTGCAACTGGCACTGGTGATTGGCCTGACGGCCGCGCTGCTGGCATCCGCCCTGGCCTGGCTGGCCGCCCGGCGCCTGAGCGTGGACCTGTATGCACTGGCCGACGCGGCCAGTGCGGTGGAGGCCGGGCTCCCCGGCAGCGACATTCCGACCATGCAAAGCAGCCGCGAAGTACAACAGCTGTCTCAGTCTCTGGGCCGCATGACGCACCGCCTGCTGGCCGCCCGCGAGGCGATGGAAGAAAAAGTGCGCCTGCGCACGCTGGAGCTTGAGGCCGCGAACCGCGCGCTGGACCTGCAGGCACGCACCGACGCCCTCACCGGGTTGCTGAACCGGCGCGGCTTCGAGACACAAATGGCCTTTGCGGTGGCGCTGGCGCGGCGCAGCAGCCGTCCGCTGAGTCTGATCACCGTGGACGTGGACCACTTCAAGCGGGTGAATGACACCTACGGGCATGAAGCCGGAGACGAGGTCCTGCGGCGCCTGGCACGCACGCTGGAGTCCCGCCTGCGTGGCTCTGATGTGGTGGCGCGACTGGGGGGAGAAGAGTTCGTGGCGTTGCTGCCCGACACCGACCTGGAGGGCGCCCAGTCCATTGCGCAGGCCCTTGTCACCGCCATGGCAGAGCAACAGAACCCGGTCGTGGGCACCATCACCGTCAGCGCAGGTGTCGCAACCATGCGCAGCGCAGACGACAACGGCGCCGCCATGCTGCGTCGTGGCGATGCCGCGCTCTACGAGGCCAAAGGCCAGGGACGCAACAGGGTCTGCGTGGAGGCGTGAGGGCTGCCCGAGCCCGCAGTGGCGCCGTCCCCCGGTGTTGCGGGCCGTGGCTCCGGGCTTTCGGCTTGCAGCACGGGCGCCTCAAAATACGGCTGCAGCTGGGCTGACAGCTCGTGCAGGCCAGCGTCCGGAGCGCCGGCCGCCAACGCCAATCGCTCCAGGGCATAGGGCCGGTGGCCCAGCATCATCGACATGTTCACGCAGTGGCCGTGTGCTGCCATGCGCAGCACAAAGGCATTGAGCAACTCACAGGGCCAGTAGGTGTGGTGTGCCTGGCAGTCGGCGTCGGCGGAATGCGGCGCAGCGTCTGGGCGCCGGGGCGGCGGGATGACAGAAGGCGCAGAGGCTGGAGCGGGATCGGCCAGCGCTGGCGCCAGAGCGCGGGTGGGCGCAAAGAACAAGGTTGAGGCGGCAGCGGACATCAGCATGGTGAAACTCCATCAGCCTCCATCTCCCGGGAGGCGTGTCACCGATGCTAGAAAACTTACCGATGCTTGCATTTCAGCCAAGGCGCATGGCGCGTGTAGGACACAACCCCTGCCACCGCCGGCCATGTGCGCCTGGTCAGGCCTTGGGCAGTGTCACGCCCACCTGGCCCTGGTACTTGCCGCCCCGGTCTCGGTAGCTGACCTCGCACACGTCGTCCTTGTCGCTCTCGAAGAACAGCACTTGTGCGCAGCCCTCGCCCGCGTAGATGCGCGCTGGCAGCGGCGTGGTGTTGCTGAACTCCAGCGTCACATAGCCTTCCCACTCGGGCTCGAACGGCGTCACGTTGACGATGATGCCGCAGCGCGCATAGGTGCTCTTGCCCAGGCAGATGGTGAGCACATTGCGCGGGATGCGGAAGTATTCGACCGTGCGGGCCAGCGCGAAGCTGTTGGGCGGGATGATGCAGCTGTCACCCTCGAAATCGACAAAGCTCTTTTCATCGAAATTCTTCGGGTCCACCACCGTGCTGTGGATGTTGGTGAACACCTTGAATTCGGGCGCACAGCGGATGTCGTAGCCGTAGCTGCTGGTGCCGTAGCTGATGATCTTGCGGCCTTCGACCTCGCGAACCTGGCCAGGCTCGAAGGGCTCGATCATTCCGTGCTCGGCCGCCATGCGGCGGATCCATTTGTCGCTCTTGATGCTCATAGCAGAACTCCCTGCGCTGTGGCCCGCTCAGTGGTGGACTGCCGGGCGCTATTAAATACGTAGCTGGTAGCGCATGAATATCAAGCGCTAGAGCCGTATTTTGCTTGAGAAATCACCGTTTGCTGCACCACACGGTCGTCGCCGAGCACGATCAGCGCAAACAAAAGCTCATCGAGGTTACGCGCCTGGCGGGTCTTGCGCGCCAAAAGCGGCGTGGCTTCGGGGTTCAGCACCACAAAATCGGCCTCGCAGCCCGGCTGCAGATTGCCGACCACACCCGCCAGGCCCAGCGCCCTGGCCGCGCCCGCCGTGTGTTGCCACCACAGTTGCTGGGGTGACAGACTCAGGCCCTGCTTGGTCTGGCCCTCACGCCCCACGTAGTACGCGGCCAGCATGGTGTGGAACGGGCTGAAGCTGGTGCCCCCGCCCACATCGCTGGCCAGGCCATAACCAAACCCCACGCGGTCGGCACCGGCGTAGTCGAAGAACCCGCTGCCCAGAAAAAGATTGCTGGTGGGGCTGACCGCCGCCACCGCACCGGTGTCGCGCATCAGCGCGCGGTCGTCGTCGTCGAAGTGGATGCAGTGGGCATACACTGCACGCTCGCGCATGAGGCCAAAGTCGTCGTACACACCGAGGTAGCTGCGCGCGGCGGGGAACAGCTCGCGCGCCCAGCGGATCTCGTCGCGGTTTTCGGCCACATGGGACTGGATCCACACATCGGGGTAGCGCGCAGCCAGCTCGCCCGCGCCACGCAATTGCTCGTGGGTGCTGGTGGGCGCAAAGCGGGGGGTGATCGCATAGCCGAGCCGGTCCACGCCGTGCCAGCGCCGGATGAGCGCCTCGGTGTCGATGAGGCTCTGCTCGGTGTCGTCGCGCACACCGTCGGGGGAGTGGCGGTCCTGCAGCACCTTGCCAGTGATGAGGCGCATCTGCTGGCGTTGCGCCTCGGCAAACAAGGCGTCCACGGACGCGGGATGAGACGTCGAGAACGCCAGGGCTGTGGTCACACCGTTGCGCAGCAACTCGGCCACAAAAAATTCGGCCACCTGGGCGCTGTAGCCAGGGTCTACAAACCGCGACTCGTGGGGAAAGGTGTAGTTCTCCAGCCAGGGCAGCAGGCCATCGGCGGGCGAGCCGATCACGTCCGTCTGCGGGAAGTGGATGTGCATGTCCACAAACCCCGGCGCCAGGATGCGCCCCGGCAGATGCACCACAGGCTCCCCGGCAAATTGTGGCGCGAGAGTCTGCCAAGCGCCTGCCGCCAGCACCCGCTGGCGGCCCTGGGCATCCGGGCCAATGGCCAGCAGGCCATCTTCGTCATAGAGGGCGCGGCCGTCATCGGCAAAACGCAAAAGGGCGGAACGGTAAACAGGCATGGCGGCAAGCTTAGCGGCAGGGGGCGCCGTTTGTATATGCAGCACCCCATAGAGGCTATGGGGTTCGGGGAGCACCGATCAGTGACAACGATGGGCGACACGCCCGACCGTATCAGCGGGACACCTTACCCACCACGCCTTCCACCAGCCAGTTCATCTGCAAGATTTGTGCATCCGACAGCGCCTGGCCTGCGGCGATCCGCTCCTGCCCTTCGTTGTCGCGCACTGGCGCCTTGCCCGCACGGAAGGGCTGCAGCTTGCCCGCACCCACGGCCTTTTGGGCATTGAGCACCTCTTGCTGGACGGCCACAGGCACACGGCTGCCAAAGTCGCCCACGCGGATCATGCCCTCGCGCACACCGCCCCACAGGTTGGCGCTTTTCCAGGTGCCGTTTTGCACAGCGCGCACGCGCTCGGTGTAGTAGGCGCCCCACTGGTGCGTCACGGCCACAATCTGGGCATCGGGCCCGGTCTTGCGCATGTCCGAGTGGTAGGCCACGGCCATCTTGCCGCGCTCTTGCGCAGCCGCCATCACGGCGGTGGAGCCAGTATGGAAAGCAATCACGTCCACGTCCTGATTGAACAGCGCCATGGCGGCGTCGCGCTCCTTGGGCGGGTCGAACCACACATTGAGCCACACCACCTTGACGGTGGCCTGGGGGTTGACCGAGCGCATGCCCAGCGTGAAGGCGTTGATGCCCTGCAGCACTTCGGGGATGGGAAACCCGGCCACGAACCCTGCCACGCCGGTCTTGCTCATGCGGCCCGCGGCGATGCCCGCCAGGTAACGCCCCTCGTAGTAGCGCGCATTGGCGGCGGCCACATTGGGTGTGGTCTTGTAGCCGGTGATGGACTCGAACTTCACCTGCGGGTAGTCCTGCGCCACCTTGAGCGTGGGCTCCATGTAGCCAAAGCTGGGGGTGAAGATGATCTGGTGGCCGGTGGCGGCCAGGTCGCGGATCACGCGTTCGGCATCGGCGCCTTCGGCCACGTTCTCGACAAAGGTGGTCTTCACCTGGTTGCCCAGCGCGGCCTCGACGGCCTTGCGGCCTTGGTCATGCTGGCGCGTCCAGCCTGCCTCGGTGATGGGCGAGACATAGACAAAACCGGCTTTGACGGGCTCGGCGACGCTGCCCTTGGCGGGTGTGGTCTGGGAAAAAACGGGGGAGAAAAAACAGGCGGCCACGAGCGTGGCAGCGAGGTTTTTGTACATGGTGTTCCTCTACATGGCCCTGATGAAATGGACCGGAAGCACCGCAGGACGACGGTGCCACCGGGCCGGTCAGACTGTGCGAAAACTACATGGAGCGGTGTTGCAAAGACTGCCGGAAAAAAGCGCTTTCAAGCACGGGAGGGCGTTGCGGCAGCGCGCAGAGCCCCGCCATTAATTTCAGTTCAGCCGCAGCGCCTGCGGGCCCGCGCCCAGTCGGAAGGCACCGACGACTTCGGCCAGGCGCGAAGCCTGGTCCTTCAGGCTTTCCGCGGCAGCGGTGGATTCTTCCACCAGGGCTGCATTTTGCTGGGTCATCTGGTCCAGCTGGGTCACCGCCACATTTACCTGACCAATGCCCTGGCTCTGCTCCGACGCGGCTGCGCTGATCTCTCCAATGATGTCGGTCACGCGGCGCACGGAACTCACGATCTCGCCCATGGTGGTGCCGGCGTTCTGCACCAGGGCAGCACCCGACTCGACCTTTTCCACGGACACGCCGATCAGCGTCTTGATTTCCTTGGCCGCCTGGGCCGAGCGCTGGGCCAGTGAGCGCACTTCGCTGGCCACCACGGCAAAGCCACGGCCCTGCTCGCCCGCACGGGCGGCTTCCACAGCAGCGTTCAGCGCCAGGATGTTGGTCTGGAAGGCAATGCCGTCGATGGTGCCGATGATGTCGGCGATCTTCTTGCTGCTGGTGTTGATCTCGTCCATGGTGGTCACCACCTGGGCCACCACATCGCCCCCGCGCTGTGCCACCTGCGCCGCCGACACGGCCAGCTGGTTGGCCTGCACGGCCGAATCCGCGCTCTGGCGCACGGTGCTGGTCAGCTCTTCCATGGAGCTGGCGGTCTCCTGCAGGCTGCTGGCCGTCTGCTCGGTACGTGCGCTCAGGTCCTGGTTGCCAATGGCAATCTGGGTGCTGGCAGTGGAGATGCTGTCCACCACACCCCGCACTTGCTGCAGCGACCGGTGCAGCGCGCTGCGCATGGCATCCAGCGCGCGCAGCAGGTGCCCGGTCTCATCGTTGGCATAGCTCGCCTGGGGAGCCCCCGTCAGGTCCATGTTGGCGATGGTTTCGGCAATGGCCTCGGCCTGGCGGAGCGGGCGCGTGATGCTGGTGGTCAGCAGCCAGGCCAGCAAGGCGCCCAGCAGCAACGATACGCCGGTGCAGATCTGAAGCAGCAGTGTGGTCTGCGCACGCAGCTCTTCGCTACGCTTGCCGGCTGCATCCAGCTCGGCGCGCTGGCCGTCCACCATCTGCTGCACGCCTGCCAGATAGCTGCGGGAGGTGGGCTCAAAACGCTCGGTGAACACCTTGTTGGCGTTCTCGGCATCGCCCGCCTGCTTGAACTTGCTCACCTCCTCGCGGGCCGCCAAATAGTCCTTGCGCAGGTCACCCACCTTGGCAAAAAGCTGCTTCTTCTCCGGCGTGTCCATCTTGGACTCGATGAACTTCTGCAGCTCATTGGTTTCGCGGATCGACGCCGCCGTGGCAGGCGCAAAATAGGGGATCAGGCTGGCGTCACTGCTCTTGGCGATGGCTGCAGCGCGCTGTACGCCGGAAGTGGTGTGGCGCAGCCAGTCCGAGCCAGCACGTTCGGTCTTGATGTTGTCGTTGACCATGGCGTCGATCTCTCGGCCCAGCTGGCTGAGCTTGACCACAGCCACCACGCTGCTGGCAAAAAACAACGCCAGGATCAGGCCGAGCACCAGCGTGAGGCGCTTGCCAATGGACATTTGACTGAGAAACATGGAAGGCTCCAAAAAAGGGGGGCAACACGGCACCCGTGCACTCCGCAAAGAAACTGTTCAAGGTCTCAAGGGGCGCAGGGTAAGGGCCATGGTGGTGGATCACCCCGTGGGCCTGGGCCGGACGCAATTCGAACGAATGCTTACTATTTTAAGGGTTTACCCAGATCAGCCCCCTGCCGCCCAGGCGACAGGCCCTCCGTGCGGGCTGCGCCCAGCTCAGTAATCGTGCTCCACGCACCGCTCAAACGCTTCCTTGAGCTTGTGCTCCCACACCCGCTTGTCAGCATTGCCTGCAAAGCTGGCTTCAAAACTGTTGAAAGCCAACTGGTAGGCATGTTTGGCCGTGAGCCCCGTGGCCGCAAACACCTGGGTGAAGTTCTCGTTGATGTAGCCGCCAAAGTAGGCAGGGTCGTCCGAATTCACGGTGGCAGCCAGCCCGGCATCGAGCAGCTTGCCGAGGTTGTGGTCTGCAAGGTTGGGGAAGACGCACAGCTTCTGGTTGGACAGCGGGCACACCGTGAGCGCAATGCGGTCTTGCGCCAGGCGCTGCATCAGGGCAGCGTCGTGTACCGCCTGCACGCCATGGTCGATGCGCTCGACCTTGAGCACATCCAGCGCACTCCAGATGTAGGCGGGAGGACCCTCCTCCCCCGCATGGGCCACCAGGTGCAGGCCCAGCTCGCGGCAGCGGGCGAACACGCGGGCAAACTTCTCGGGCGGGTGCCCCAGTTCGCTGGAGTCCAGACCGACACCCACCATCTTGTCGAGCAGCGGCATGGCCTGCTCCAGCGTTTCGAATGCCGACTCCTCGCTCAGGTGGCGCAGGAAGCACAGGATCAGCGTGGCGCTGATTCCCAGTTCGGCGCGGGCATCCTGGCAGGCACGGTGCAGGCCGTTGATGACGGTCTCCATCGCCACGCCGCGTGCGGTATGGGTTTGCGGGTCGAAGAAGAGTTCGGCGTGCAGCACGTTGTCGCGCGCCGCGCGGCCCAGGTAGGCGCGCGCCATGTCGTAGAAGTCCTGCTCATGCAGCAGCACGCTGGCGCCCGCGTAGTAGATGTCCAGAAAGCTCTGCAGGTTGGTGAACGCATAGGCGCTGCGCAAGGCGTCCACACTGGCATAGGGCAGCGTCAGCCCGTTGCGCTGCGCCAGCGCAAAGATCAGCTCGGGCTCCAGCGAGCCCTCGATGTGGATATGGAGCTCGGCCTTGGGCATGGCACGCAGCAGGCTGGGAAGGCGCTCGGCGGAGATAGGGGGGATCTTGAACATCAGCAGACTCCAAAGGTGATGCCACTCTGGCGCAGAAAGCGGCGATACGCAGATGATGCCTTGTCGGCAGCGGTATGCAACTCCGCGCGCAGGTCGAGCGGCAGGCACTGTGGCGTCTGCGACTCCAGCACGGGCTGGTCCTGCGTGAAGATGGTGTGCTGGAAGGCCTGCAGCTTCTCGTCCGGCGAATCGAAATCCGCCACGGCCAGGCGGAACCACACCCGGCTGCGCACCGGCGTCACCGGACAGATGAACAGCGCAATGGACTCGCGCCAGCCATCGACCGCCGTGGTGCCCGCCTCGGGCACCTTGGTCAGCACGGCTGCATAGGGGGCGGTGACTTCGTAGGTGTATTCGACCTGGGCGGCCGCCGTGGAATGCAGGTTGGATTGCGGTTGCCAGGCCTTGCAGCCCGTGGCCAGGAGGCCCGTGGGCATGGGCTCCACGCGGTAATCATCGATGGCCGTTGCCTCACGGCTGCCGAGCCAGCCTTCGTGCACAAAGCCGAAATGCGACATGTCCAGAAAGTTCTCGACGATGCGCGGCGCGCTGGCCGCCACGTCGTAGGGACCGCAGTTGAGCTTGCGCAGGCGAGCATCCCCCTCCGCCGCAAACACGGGCAGTCCCTGCTCGCCTGGTGCGATGCGCACCCACACAAGGCCATAGGCCTCCTGCACCTCGAAATGGCGGGCGCAGTGCGTGGCCGGGGGCACAAAGGTGGGTAGTGCAGGCACGTGCGTGCATTGCCCACCGGCCGCAAACTGCCAGCCATGGTAGGGGCACTCCAACTGGCCCTGGGGCGTCACGCGGCCCAGCGACAGGCGGGCGCCCCGGTGCGGGCACTGGTCGGCCAGCGCGAGCACGGCGCCTTCGCTGTCGCGCCACAACACCACGGGTTGCTCCAGCAATTGCACCGCCAGCGGTGCCTGCCCAGCCACGGCCCCTGACAGGGCCACCGGATGCCACAAAGTTGATTCCACCATCGTCCCTGCTCCTCAAAAGACTGCAGGTCACAAAATGTCCCTGCAAAACAAAAGGGCCACCCCAGGGCGGCCCTTTGTCACAGCAGCCCGCAAGAACTGCTGATGCGCGCGGCGCGAATTACTTCTTGTCGCCGCCAGGGATCTTGCCTTCCACGCCCTTGACGTAGAAATTGATGCCGCCCAGGAACTTGTCGTCGGCCACAGCGTCCTTTTCCAGCACGGGCTTGCCGTCCTGACCCACGATGGGGCCCTTCCAGATGCTGAAGCTGCCGTCGGCCAGGCCCTTCTTCACGGCTTCGACCTTGGCCTTGGTGTCAGCAGGCACGTCTTCAGCGATGGAGACGATGTCGATAGCGCCTTCCTTCACACCCCACCAGCTTTGGCCCGAGGCCCAGGTGCCGTCCAGCACGTCCTTGGTGGCCTTGACGTAGTAAGGACCCCAGTTGATCACCGCCGATGCCAGGTGGGCCTTGGGGCCGTAGGCGGTCATGTCGCTGTCCCAGCCGAAGGCGCGCTTGCCCTTTTCCTGGGCGGTCTTGAGCACGGCGGGAGAGTCGGTGTTCTGGAACAGGATGTCGGCGCCACCGTTGATCAGGCTGGTCGCGGCTTCGGTTTCCTTCGGTGGGCTGAACCATTCATTCACCCACACCACCTTGGTCTTGATCTTGGGATTGACCGACTGCGCACCCAGCGTGAAGCTGTTGATGTTGCGGATCACCTCAGGGATCGGCACCGAGCCCACCACGCCCAGCGTGTTGGACTTGGTCATGGCGCCAGCGATGATGCCGGCCATGTACGCGCCTTCGTAGGTGCGGCTGTCGTAGGTGCGCAGGTTTTCGGCGGTCTTGTAGCCGGTGGCGTGTTCGAACTTCACACCCTTGTTGTCTTCCGCGACCTTGAGCATGGACTCCATGTAGCCGAAGGTGGTGCCGAAGATCAACTTGTTGCCCTGGCCGGCCAGGTCGCGCAGCACGCGCTCTGCGTCAGCAGACTCGGGCACGCTTTCCACAAAGCTCGTCACGACCTTGTCGCCAAATTCCTTCTCGATGGCCTTGCGACCGTTGTCGTGCGCGAACGACCAGCCGCCGTCGCCCACCGGGCCGACATAGGCAAACGCGATCTTCAGTGGCTCGGGCTTGGGTGCCGGTGCTTCTGCGGCAGGGGCCGGTGCAGGCGCAGGGGCCGGTGCCGGTTCTTCCTTCTTGCCACAGCCCACCAGGGCAGCAGCAGCCACAGCGGAGAGCGCTGCCACCTTGAGCAGGGAGCGTTTCTGCAGATCAGTCATGTCGGTTTCCTTATCGAAGAAGTAAGACTTGCAAAGGTTGGGGGACGAAACTATCAATTATGGTGCGATCTACCGCAGGGTAACCAGATTTTCCAATGGGCTAGCCCTTTCAGGAGCCCGGATAAAACGGTTTGCCCAGCGATGCCGGCATGTTGATGCGGATCCACGCCGGATTGCGCGAGATCAGCGCCAGCACCACGATGGTGGCCACATACGGCAGCATGCTCAGCAACTGACTGGCCACCTGCACGCCGGTGGCCTGCAAATGGAACTGCAGCATGGTCACGCCGCCGAACAGATAAGCACCAAGCAACACCCGTGCCGGGCGCCAGGTGGCAAAGGTGGTGAGCGCCAGCGCAATCCAGCCGCGCCCGGCCACCATGCCCTCGACCCACAGCGGGGTGTAGACAGTGGAGATGTAAGCCCCGGCCAGACCGCACAGGGCACCGCCCACCACCACGGCCGCCAGCCGGATGCGCCGCACCGGGTAGCCCAACGCATGGGCTGACTCAGGCGATTCGCCCACCGACCGCAGCACCAGCCCGGCGCGCGAGCGGTACAGAAACCAGATCAACCCCGCCACCAGCAGCATGGTGAGATACACCAGCGGGTGCTGCTGGAATAGCGCTGGCCCGAGGAGCGGCACATCGCCCAGCACGGGAATAGCGTACTTGGGCAGCTCGGGCAGCTTGGCCTGCACGTAGCTGATGCCCGCAAACGCGGAGAAGCCCACGCCGAACAGACTGAGCGCCAGCCCCGTGGCGTACTGGTTGGTGTTGAGCCAGATCACCAGCACACCAAAGATGGCGGCCAGCACGGCACCTGCCGCCATGCCTGCCGCAAAGCCCAGCCAGGTGTTGCCCGTGTGCACCACGGTGGCAAAGCCTGCAATGGCGGCGCAGAGCATCATGCCCTCGGCCCCCAGGTTGACGATGCCCGCCTTTTCGTTGATGAGCAGGCCCAGGGCCGCAATGGCCAGCACGGTGCCCGCGCTGAGCGTGGCGCCGATGAGCAGTGCATAAGACTCCATCAGACACCTCCTTTCTTGCTGCCGACCCAGCGGATGCGGTAGGCAATCAGCGTGTCACAGGCCAGCAGCGTGAACAGGAGCAGGCCCTGGAACACGCCGGTGAGCGACTTGGGCAGGCCCAGGCGCGACTGCGCCAGTTCACCACCGATGTAGAACATGCTCATGAGGATGGCGGAGAGGATCATGCCCACCGGGTGCAGCCGCCCCACAAAGGCCACGATGATGGCCGCGAAGCCGTAGCCCGCAGGCACATAGGGCGTGAGTTGGCCGATGGGCCCTGCCACCTCCAGCGCACCGGCCAGGCCAGCGGCGCCGCCCGAGATCAGCAGCGCCGTCCACAGCGCGCGGCGCGACGAAAAGCCCGCGTAACGCGCTGCTGCCGGTGCCAGCCCGCCCACCTGCTGGGCAAAGCCCGCCCGCGTGCGGAACAGGAACACCCACAAGGCCCCAGCGCCTGCGAGCGCCAGCAGCAGCCCGATGGACACGCGCGAGCCCTGCATCAGGCGCGGGATCTGCGTGACCTTCTCGAACGTCTTGGTCTGCGGAAAGTTGTAGCCCATCGGGTCCTTCCACGGGCCATAGACCAGGTAGCCCAGCACCAGCGTAGCCACATAGACCAGCATCAGGCTGACCAGGATTTCGTTGGCATTGAACTTGTCTCGCAGCAGCGCCGTGAGCCCCGCCCAGGCCATGCCACCCAGCACCCCCGCGAGCAGGATGGCGGGCACGATCCAGGGGCCCGTGGTCTTGTCGGCCAGCAGCGCCACGCCACCCGCCACCACGGCGCCGATGACAAACTGGCCTTCGGCACCGATGTTCCACACGTTGGAGCGGAAACACACGGCCAGCCCCAGCGCAATCAGCAACAGTGGCGTGGCCTTGACCATGAGTTCGCCAATGGCGTACTGCGTCTTGATGGGCTCCCAGAAGAACACCTGCAGCCCGCGCACCGGGTCTTTGCCCAGCGCAATGAACAAGGCCACACCGATCAGCACGGTAAAGGCCAGCGCCAGCAGGGGCGAGCCGTAGGTCCAGAGCTTGGAAGCCTGGGGGCGTGGTTCCAGCTTAAGCATGCTGCACCTCCGCTGCCTTGGCCTGTTGTGCGAGGTGCGCTTGGACATCGGCATGCCACAGCCCGCTCATCCATTCACCGATGCGTTCCACCGTGGCCTCGGCGCGCGGCACCGAAGGCGACAGATGCCCCTTGGCCACCACATGCAGCCGGTCGCAGATTTCAAACAATTCGTCCAGCTCCTCACTCACCACCAGCACGGCGCAGCCTGCGTCACGCAGGGCCAGGATGGAGCCCCGGATCTGTGCGGCGGCGCCCACATCCACGCCCCAGGTGGGCTGCGAAACGATGAGCAGCTTGGGGTTGGCGTCAATCTCGCGCCCCACGATGAACTTCTGCAGGTTGCCACCCGACAGCGACTTGGCCGCTGCGTTGGGTCCACCCGCCTTCACATTGAAGCGCCGGATGATGTCCTCGGCATGTTTTTGCAGCGCACCCACCTTGATCCAGCCACTGCCGCCGACCGAATTGGTGCGGGTGAGCAGCAGGTTGTGCGCCAGCCCCATGGTGGGCACGGCGCCCCGGCCCAGGCGCTCTTCGGGCACAAAGTGCAGGCCTAAAGCACGCCGTTGGCCGGGACCCATGCGGCCCGCGTTCTGGCCGGACACCTGGATGCTGGCAGGCTCGGCGCGCTGGTCTTCGCCCGACAGCGCATAGAGCAATTCTTTTTGCCCGTTGCCCGACACCCCGGCAATGCCCACCACCTCGCCCGCCTTGACCTCGAACTGCAGGTCGATCAAATCCACCCCGAACTGGTCTGCGCGCGGCAGCGACAGGCCCTGCACGCGCAGCACGGTGGCGCCAGTCTGCACCGCGCGGTGCTCCAGCGCAGGCGGTTCGGCGCCAATCATCAGGCGCGACAGGGAGGCATTGGATTCCTCGGCCGGGTTGCACACGCCCGTGACCTTGCCGCCACGCAGCACAGTGCAGGCGGTGCACAGCGCACGGATCTCGTGCAGCTTGTGGCTGATGTAGAGAATGCTGCAGCCCTCGCTCGCCAGCTTGCGCAGCACCACGAAGAGCTTCTCGACCGCCTGGGGCGTGAGCACCGACGTGGGCTCGTCCAGGATCAGCACCTTGGGGTTGGTGAGCAGCGCGCGGATGATTTCCACCCGCTGCATCTCGCCCACGCTCAGCGTGTGCACGGGGCGCAGGGGGTCGATGTCGAGGCCGTATTCGGCGGCCTTGGCGGTGATGCGGCCAGTCACTTCGGCCAGCGTCAGGCTCTTGTCCAGGCCCAGCCACACGTTCTCGGCCACCGTGAGGGTGTCGAACAGGCTGAAGTGCTGGAACACCATGGCAATGCCCAGGGCCCGTGCTTCTTGCGGGTTGCGCACCTGCACGGCCTGGCCGTTGAAGAACACGCTGCCTTCGTCGGGCTTGACCGAGCCGTAGATGATTTTCATCAGCGTGGACTTGCCCGCGCCGTTTTCGCCCAGCACGGCGTGGATTTCACCCGGCAGCACCGTGAGCGACACGCCGCTGTTGGCCACCACGGCCGGGTAGCGCTTGGTGATGCCCACCAGCTGCAGCCGTGGCGGCGCCGCACCAGGCGCTGAAGGATTGGGGGGAGAACTCATGCGGGGATTGTCTCTCAGTTTTACAACTTGTTATAAGAATGAAAATACCTCATGGCGCTTGTTCAGCATGCCCTAGCAGCTATTCTTTTCGTAGCGAAGCAGCCACGGTTTTCACGCAGTCACGCAGCCAGGCGGCCGCCGCCGAGTGGTGCGTGCGGGCATGCCACAGCTGGTAGTACATGAGCCGGGGGAACGGCACCGGGCACGGCAGGATGGCCAGCGGCAGCTGGTCCACATACCGCTCGCAGTACTGGCGGCCGGTGGTCAGCACAAGCAAGCTCGATGCCACGATGCTAGGGATGAGGCTGAAATGCGCACAGCGCGCCGTGATGTGGCGCTGCATGCCCAGGCTGTCCAGGTGGGCGTCGATCACACCCCGCGCCCCAGGGTGCGTGGGCGTGGGCGCAATGTGCTCGGCGGCCAGCCAGCTCTCCACATCCCAGCCGCGCCGCACGGCGGGGTGGTCCCTGCCCACCAGGCACACCACCTCGTCACCAAACAGGCGGCCCATGTGCAGGTCGTCCGGCGGCTGGGGCCAATTGCCGATCACCACGTCCACGTCGCCCTGCGCCAGGTGCGCGTGGTAGTGCGTGTCGGCAGACAGGGGCAGGATTTCGATGGGGCAGAGAGGCGCCTCGACCTTGATGCGGGCCACGAGCTGGGGCAGAAAGAGCGGGTCGAGGTAATCGCTGGCCGCCACGCGGAAGGTGCGGGTGGCCGTGCGCGGGTCAAACCCGCGTGCATCCGAAAACAGTGCCTCGGCCGCACGCAGGATGGCCCCGGCGGGCTCCACCATGCGCAGTGCGGCGTCGGTGGGCATCATGCTGGCGCCGGAGCGCACCAGCAGAGGGTCGCCCGACAGGTCGCGCAGCCTTTTGAGCGCAGCCGACACCGCCGGCTGGTGCATGCCCAGTCGGACGGCGGCCCTCGATACGCTGCGTTCTGTGAGCACGGTGTGCAAGACCCTTATGAGATGGAGGTCTATCTTGTCGAAAAGGGCGTGGTCTCTCATAGCGGTGTGGGCATGGGTGCCATAAGCTTGCGCATATGCCGGTGGCGGTAGTGCGCTCTACCCTCTGCTGAACCTTTCCATCCAAGATCGAAGTGGCGTTTGTCATGACAACAAGACCCTTGCAATTCCTGCGCCGAGGCCAGCCCGTGGCGCTGGGCAATGTACCACCCGACCGCACCCTGCTGGAGGTGCTGCGCGAAGACCTGGGCAACACCGGCACCAAGGAGGGCTGTGGCGAAGGCGACTGCGGCGCCTGCACCGTGGTGCTGGGCGAAGAACGCGGCGGACAGCTGCACTACAGCGCTGTGAACAGCTGCATCCGCCTGGCCCATTCGGTGAACGGCATGGCGCTGTGGACGGTGGAAGACCTGGCGGAAGACCCGCTGATCCAGCCGGTGGGCGACGCCCCCGCTGCGGCCCGGCAAGCCATCACCTTGCACCCCGCCCAAGAAGCCATGGTCCAGTGCCACGGCTCGCAGTGCGGCTTCTGCACCCCAGGCTTTGTGATGAGCCTGTTCGGCATGTACCAGAACCACGTCTGCCACGGCCAACCCATCACCCGCGAACTGGCGCAGGAAGAACTCTCGGGCAACCTGTGCCGCTGCACCGGCTACCGCCCCATTCTCGACGCCGCCCAGCAGATGGCGTCACTGCCCGGCATGGCGGTCAATGAATCCGAAGTGCTACAAAAATTGAAGCTGCTGAGGCATGGTGCACTAGCGCATGCGGCCGATTCGGCCTATATCGCACCCTCCACGCTCCCGGATCTGCTCGCAGCCCGCGCCGCCCACCCCGGCGCCCAGGTGGTGGCGGGCTGTACCGACGTGGGGCTGTGGGTGACCAAGCAGCACAAGCAGTACACCCAGGTGCTGGACGTGACCCGCGCGGCCGAGTTGCGGCAGGTGGCACAGCACCCCGACGCCATCCACATCGGCGCTGCGGTCACGCTGACCGACGCGTTTGCTGCCCTCACCGCACAGTGGCCGCAACTGCACCGATTTGCCACGCGGTTTGCGGGGCTGCCCGTGCGCAACTCGGGCACGCTGGGCGGCAACGTGGCCAACGGCTCGCCGATTGGCGACTCCATGCCCCTGCTGATCGCCCTGCGCGCCCAGGTGGTGCTGGCCAGCCAGGCCCGGGGCGAGCGCCAGCTGCCGCTCGAAGACCTGTACACCGGCTACCGGCAAAACGTGATGGCGGCCGATGAGCTGCTGGTGCGCATCGTGGTACCCCGCCCTTCTGCCCAAGAACAGCTGCGGGCATACAAGATTTCGAAACGCTTTGACGACGACATCTCCGCCGTCTGCCTGGTGCTCAACCTCGACATCGCAGGCGGCACCGTGCAGCGCGCCAGCATCGGCGCGGGCGGCGTGGCTGCCACCCCGGCCCGCGCACGGCAGACCGAGGCAGCTTTGACCGGCCAGCCCTGGACCGAGGCCACCGCGCAGAGCGCCGCCGCCGTGCTGCAGGCCGAGTTCAGCCCCATCTCCGACATGCGTGCCAGCGGCGCCTACCGCCGCCAGGTGCTGGGCAGCCTGCTGCAGCGCTACTGGCTGGAGAACCAGGGCCAGCCCTCGGTCAACCTGGATACCTTGACACTGGAGGCCGCCGTATGAACGCCCCCCCCACCATCGCAGAAACCGCCCTGCCCGCGCCCACCCGCGCCGCCATGGGCCAGTCGCACATCCACGAGAGCGCCCGCGCCCAGGTGGCGGGTGCCGCGCACTACATCGACGACCTGCCGGAGGTGAAGGGCACGCTGTATGCCGCGCCCATCCTCTCGACCGTGGCCCACGGCACCCTGAACAGTGTGGATGCCACCGCCGCACTGACCCTGCCCGGCGTGCGTGGTGTGGTGCTGGCAGCCGACGTGCCGGGCGACAAGATCCTCGCCGCGTTCGGACACGACGAGCCCGTATTCGCACTGGACAGCGTGCAGTTTGTCGGCCAGGTGATCGGCCTGGTGGTGGCCGACTCGGTCATGCAGGCGCGCCGCGCGGTGCGGGCCGTGAAGCTTGACATCACCCCCCTGCCCGCCGTGCTGACGGTTCAGGACGCACTGAAGGCACAAAGCTATGTGCTGCCGCCGGTGTTTGTGCGCCGGGGCGATGCGACCACGGGCCTCGCGCAATCGGCGCACCGCATGCAGGGAGCGTTTGAAGTCGGCGGCCAGGAACATTTCTACCTGGAGGGCCAGATCGCCTACGCCATGCCACTGGAGCAAAAGCAGTGGTGGATCTACTCCAGCACGCAGCACCCCGGTGAGGTGCAGCACTGGGTGGCGCACGCGCTGGGCATCGACAACCACGCGGTCAAGGTGGAATGCCGCCGCATGGGCGGCGGCTTTGGCGGCAAGGAGACGCAGGCCGGGCACCTGGCCGTGTGGGCCGCCGTGGCCGCGAACAAGCTGGGCCGCCCCATCAAGCTGCGGCTGGACCGGGACGAGGATTTCATGGTCACCGGCAAGCGCCACCCGTTTGCGTACGAGTACGACGTGGGCTTTGACGACACCGGCCGCATCACGGGCCTGAAGCTGCAGATGGCCGCCAACTGCGGCTTCAGCGCCGACCTGTCGGGCCCCGTGGCCGACCGCGCGGTGTTCCACGCCGACAACGCGTATTACCTGAGCGATGTCGAGATCGCGTCGTACCGCTGCAAGACGAACACGCAAAGCCACACCGCCTTCCGCGGCTTTGGTGGCCCGCAGGGCGTGATCGTGATCGAGGCCATCCTGGGCGACATCGCGCGCGCGCTGGGCCTGGACGCACAGGACGTGCGCCTGGCCAACCTGTACGGCAAGGACGCGAGCACGGGCCGCCACGTCACCCACTACCAGATGGCGGTGGAAGACAACATCCTGCACGAGCTGCTGCCCACGCTGGAGCAGACCTCGCACTATCGCCAACGCCAGGCCGAGATTGCGGAATGGAATGCGCGCCACCCGGTCATCAAGCGCGGCATGGCCATCACGCCCGTCAAGTTCGGCATCAGCTTCACCGCCACGCTGTTCAACCAGGCGGGCGCGCTGGTGCATGTGTACACCGACGGCAGCGTGCAGGTGAACCACGGTGGCACCGAAATGGGCCAGGGCCTGCACACCAAGGTGGCGCAGATCGTGGCCGACGAGCTGGGCGTGCCCCTGCACCGCGTGCTGGTGACGGCCAGCGACACCAGCAAGGTGCCCAACGCCAGCGCCACCGCCGCCAGCAGCGGCACCGACCTGAACGGCCGCGCCGCCCAGTACGCTGCGCGCAACGTGCGCGACAACCTGGCCTCGTTTGTGTGCGGCCTGGACGGCTGCGGCGCAGGCGCGATCCGGTTTGCGGGCGGCCAGGTGATCTCGCCCAAGACGGTGCGCAGTTTTGAAGAGGTGGTGCAGGCCGCGTACGCCAACCGCATCCAACTGTGGAGCGACGGCTTTTACCGCACGCCCAAGATCCACTATGACAAGACGACCCTCACCGGGCGCCCGTTCTATTACTTTGCCTACGGCGCCGCCTGCACCGAGGTGGCCATCGACACCCTGACCGGCGAGAGCCGCGTGCTGAAGGTGGACATCCTGCACGACGTGGGCCACAGCATCAACCCGGCCATCGATGTGGGCCAGATCGAGGGCGGGTTTGTGCAGGGCATGGGCTGGCTGACGACCGAGCAGCTGGTGTGGAACGACAAGGGTTATCTTGCCACTCACGCGCCGAGCACCTACAAGATCCCGGCCACGGGCGATATTCCGGAGCACTTCAACGTCCACCTGTGGCCCGAGGCCAACCGGGAGGACAACGTGGGTGGCAGCAAGGCGGTGGGGGAGCCGCCGTTCATGCTGGCGATCAGTGTGTATGAGGCGCTGCGCAATGCGGTGGCGGCGGGGCGTACCGGGGTGGATGCGGCGGCGCCGGTGGTGCTGACGGCGCCGGCGACTGCGGAGAATGTGCTCCGGGCGTTGGGGCGGTTGGGAGAGTGATGTTTTTGGCTGCTGGCGCTGAAGGGATATGCGCTGGTAGCTATTGATTTTGTAGTGTTTGGTGGGGTGGCTGATTGGGTCGCATGCCTTTTTCAAGGGCGGAGGCCGGGAGTCGCCCGGCAGGCGAGTCCCTTTCTTTCGCGTCGCCGAAAGAAAGGAACCAAAGAAAGGGCGACCCCACTGTCTGCGTCCCCTGCGCTTCGCTCCGGGGCAACCTGCGGTGCTCGGGTTTGGCGGGGTCTCGCTCAACTCGCGCCGCTGCGCGTCGCTCAGACACACGCGAGCCCTGATCCGCCA
>Ga0208124_100090_pt1 | contig 59442 bp, 48 predicted proteins | sample LakWasM104_HOW12_2_FD_183922 | JGI IMG/M metagenome (GOLD analysis project Ga0208124, IMG submission 183922) | Freshwater sediment methanotrophic microbial communities from Lake Washington under simulated oxygen tension - Sediment Metagenome... | ecosystem: Environmental > Aquatic > Freshwater >...
CGCAATGAAGTGCGTAACTTTTTGATGTCTAACGCTTATTTCTGGCTGTCTGAATTCCACATTGATGGCTTACGCGTTGATGCTGTAGCCTCAATGCTATATCTAGATTACTCACGTAAAGCAGGTGAATGGCTGCCAAATAAATTTGGTGGGCGAGAAAACCTAGATGTTATCGAGTTTCTAAAACAACTCAATGTGATGGTGGGTGAAGATTTTGCTGGCGTTCTAACTATCGCGGAAGAATCTACCGCATGGCCTGGCGTATCTCGCCCAGTGTACTTAGGTGGCTTGGGCTTCAACATGAAATGGAATATGGGATGGATGAATGACACCCTTTCATATATAGAGCATGACCCAGTACACAGACGTTATTATCACGATATGCTGACTTTTGGTCAGCTGTACGCCTATTCTGAAAACTTTGTGCTGCCCTTCTCTCATGATGAAGTAGTACACGGTAAACATTCGCTTTTAGACAAAATGCCTGGCGACGCATGGCAAAAATTTGCCAATTTGCGTCTGTTGATTACTTATCAAATGACAACCCCTGGTAAAAAACTTAACTTCATGGGTAATGAGTTTGGTCAAGGACGTGAGTGGAATGTCAACAGCAGCCTTGATTGGCACTTGTTAGGCAAAGACTATGAAGGCCATCAATGGCATCAAGGTGTTAAGCAAGCAACAACTGATTTAAATAGAATTTATAAGAACGTCAATGCACTACATGCGCTTGATTTTGAAGTGCAGGGATTTGAATGGATAGACTGCCATGATAGCGACCAATCAATAGTTAGCTATATTCGACGCGGTTTAGACAATAGTTTTGTTATAATAGTGCTGAATTTTACACCTGTGTTGCGAAATGCATATCGCATTGGCGTGCCGCAAGCGGGTAATTACCATGAAATTTTTAACAGTGACGCTGATTGCTATGGCGGTAGCAATCAAGGTAATGGCTCAGGCTTGCATACAGAAAATGTTGCTTGGATGAACCATCACCAATCACTTGTCATCACATTGCCACCTTTAGCAGGTATCGTTTTACAATTAAACTAATTTTTTCAACATCAAACTTAAAGTAATTTTACAAAATGGCTGCATTAATGACACTACCAGTATGGCAAAAACTTTGCCTACATCAACAATCAATTGCTTCAACACATATGCGCGATTTATTTGCAAACGATGCGAATCGTTTTGATAAATACAGCCTTAAATTTACCGACATATTGTTTGACTTTTCCAAACATCGCATGACTGACGAAACGCTACCTTTGCTGATGCAATTAGCACGCGAAGCAAATATTGAGAACTGGCGCGATCGCATGTTTGCTGGTGAAAAAATCAATATTACGGAAAATCGGGCAGTGCTACATACCGCACTTCGTAACCGTAGCAATACACCGGTATTAGTTGATGGCAAAGACGTAATGCCCGAGGTTAACGCAGTGCTAGCGCAAATGCGTCAATTTTCAGACAAAGTACGTAATGGGGCATGGCTTGGCTACACAGGCAAGCGCATCACTGACATTGTGAACATAGGCATTGGCGGCTCTGATCTTGGTCCAGTCATGGTTTGTGATGCGCTTAAGCCATACGCGAGCCCAGATTTACAAGTGCATTTTGTATCAAACATCGATGGCGCCCATTTAATGCGTGCCTTGGAAAAGTGCAATCCTGAAACCACGTTATTTATCGTGGCTTCAAAAACATTTACCACGCAAGAAACCATGACCAACGCCATGTCAGCTCGCACTTGGTTCTTATCTACTGCACAGGATAATGCACATGTAGCAAAACACTTTGTTGCTCTATCGACTAATGCAAAAGCTGTGCAAGAATTTGGTATTGATATCGCCAATATGTTTGCATTCTGGGACTGGGTAGGTGGACGTTATTCACTATGGTCTGCAATCGGCTTATCAATCGCCTTATACGTTGGCATGGATAATTTTGAAGCATTACTTACTGGTGCACACGAAATGGACAACCACTTCAGAACTGCGCCTTTAGAGCAAAATATGCCAGTTATTATGGCGCTGATTGGTGTTTGGTATAACAACTTCTTCCATGTAGATACCAATGCAATATTACCTTACGACCAAGGCATGGCGCGTTTCCCAGCGTATTTGCAGCAAGCTGATATGGAAAGTAACGGTAAATTCATTTGCCGTGATGGTAGCCGTGTGAAGTACAAAACTGGCCCTGTTATTTGGGGTGAAGCTGGCACAAATGGTCAGCATGCGTTTTATCAACTCATTCATCAAGGCACTCAAATTGTGCCATGTGACTTTTTAATGCCGGTACATAGCCATTATGCGATTGGTAAACACGGTTACGCGCATCACAAGATTCTGCTAGCTAACTTCTTAGCGCAAACACAGTCATTGATGTTAGGAAAAACATCTGAAGAAGCCCGTGTTGAACTTGAGAAACAAGGCATGAGTGGTGAAGCGCTAGAAAAACTATTGCCGCACAAAGTGTTTGAAGGCAACCGCCCTAGCACTTCTATTATGTTTGATAAACTCACGCCAAATACACTAGGCAAACTCATTGCCCTGTATGAGCACAAAATATTCGTGCAAGGCATGATTTGGGACATTAATAGCTACGATCAATGGGGCGTAGAATATGGAAAGCAAATTGCCCAAGAGATTCTGCCTTTATTGACTAACGAAGATAAGATCAGCAGTTTTGATAGCTCCACGAACGGTTTAATTAATTACACCAAAGCACGTAAATAATCACAATTACTTTACAAAGTATATTGAAATAATAAAAAGCCCAACTAATCAATTAGCTGGGCTTTTTTATATATAGAATCCATGATGTTTCATCTGCAAAACTTTAGAAAGCTTAATAATGGCAAACTTTGATCAATATCGCGTTAACCCAAAAAAATTCTCGCTCAAGAACCATCATCCAAACGACAAAAGTGAACGCTCAAAAACTAAAGAACAAGATTCGATTGAACTCACACAACTTGCCACTGAAATAAACACCCTACAAGATATTTTGCATGCTGAAGGTAAGCGTAAAATTTTACTAATATTGCAAGGCATGGATGCTAGTGGCAAAGATGGCACAGTGCGCCATGTGTTTAGCGAGTGCGACCCTCTTGGTATACGTTTAGCAAGTTTCAAAACACCAAGTAGCGAAGAACTTGCTCATGATTACTTATGGCGTGTACATCAAGTTGCGCCTAAAGCAGGCGAATTAGTTATTTTCAATCGCAGCCATTATGAAGATGTGCTGATTGTAAAAGTGCATGATTGGATTGACGATGCAGAATGTGAACGCCGTTACACACAAATCAATGACTTTGAGCGCTTACTTGCAGAAACTGGCACCACTATTATTAAATGCTTTTTAAATATCTCTAAAGAAGAGCAAAAAGCCCGCATGCAAGAACGACTTGCTGACCCGAGCAAAACATGGAAATTCAATCCAGGTGATTTAAAAGAACGTGAACTTTGGTCACAATACATGCAAGCTTATGAGCAAGCGATTAAAGCAACATCCACAGATTATGCCCCATGGTATGTGATACCAGCCGACTCCAAAACCAATCGCAATCTGCTAATTTCTAGGCTCTTACTCGATGCACTTAAAAATATGAAATTAAAGTATCCACCAGTACCTGCAGATTACAAAAATATTGTCGTTAAAGATTAAAGTAGAGCAAGGCCATTTCGTAAGAAAAGTAAGTGTATTGATATAAAAACACACGCATAGCGTTACAAAATTAGGAAAATAACAATAAGATGAAACGCTTCAATATTAGTGCATTGATACTTTACGGACTATCTATTACTACTCAAAGTAACGCTACAAATGGCATCAATTTAATTGGCTACGGCGCAGAGTCAACCCTCATGGGTGGTGCAGATACCGCTGTGGCACGTGACACCAGCGCGTTAAACACCAACCCAGCAGGCTTGGCGCAAATCAAAGGCAAGCTATTTGATGGTTATGGTTCGCTTCTACGCACCACCGATTTAGCTCACAAAGATGCGTTAAACGACCAGCAAGCGGACAATCGTTACGTCTTGCTGGCAGGCGGCGGTTACGCGCAACAATTAGAAAGCTTGCCCTGCACAGCTGGCATTGGATTTTTTTCGCAAGGTGGTGCGGGCGCGGTATTTAAGCACATCAAAACACCATTTGGTACCGATGATGAAATGAGTTCTCTATTTGGTATTGCAAAAGTAACGCCGGGGATTGGCTGCCAAGTGACAGACAATCTCTCAATAGGCGGCTCTGTTAGCTTGATTTACGCGAGTATTGAGCAGAAGTTCTTTTACCATACGCCCCCTGCCCCGAATTTTGCGGGCTTTGAAAATAAGGGCGCAGATACCATTCGCTTTGGCTTTAAGTTAGGCGCTCAATATAAATTAAACGAGCAATGGACTCTGGGCGCAAGCTACACAGAGAAAACTGAATTACCGCTTACTGGCGGCACGGCTAAATTTAACTTTGGCACACTTGGCATTGTTAAATATAACGAGCTTAGCATTAAAGGATTTGCGCTACCGCGCGAGGTAGCGATTGGTGCCGCCTTTAAACCTAATGCAGATTTATTACTCTCAGCCAAAATCAATTGGATTAACTGGGCAGACGCTATTAACGATGTAACGACCAAGTGGAGCGACACCTCAAGCACTTTTGCGCCAGCCGTGATGGTGGATGTCAGACCGCAAGACTGGCACAACCAAATAGTGTATGCGTTAGGTGCAGCGTATACTTACAATGACAAAACCACTTTATATGCGGGCTACAACCATGGCAAAAATCCAGTGCCAAAGAACAATTCTAGCGCCTTGCTCGCTGCTACTTTAGAAGACCACATTACGCTGGGCTTCGCTCGAAAACTAGATGAAACATGGAAACTCACCAGCGGTATTGAGTTTTTATTACCTAAAAAAGTGACTTACGATAGCCCGTTATTCGGCAACAATACTGAAGTACGCAACGAGGGGTTTTTTATGCATTTCATGCTGAGCAAACAGTGGTAAAACGAGAGAGAACTTTTTTATAAAGTATTTATTAGATCTACATTCGTTAGCATTAAAAAAAGATGTTGTCGCTGAGTGCCGCGCTACTGTGATCGATTAAACTGAAACAGTGCCCGTATGTTTTCTCTCTCAAGCTTGCGTAATCGTTTACTTTCATACATGCGCTCATCAGAAAGACGCATAAGGTTAGCAATACTCTCCGCCTCGTAGCTATACGCAGAACCTGCACTGGCACCGGCAAACTCAAACCCAGTCGCTTTCATAGTTTCTAGCGCTTCGTCTAGCGCACTTTCTATCCGAAGTCTTTCTCCATCGTGACTTAGCACCGCAAACTCATCACCACCAATACGATATAACATAAAAGCCTCACCAAGACTAGCTTGATAATAATTGGCAAAACTCATCAGCAATTCATCGCCGCGCTCGTGCCCATAAGTATCGTTGTAAAACTTTAAGCCATCTAAATCAATAATAGTCAGGCTGCCATACACAGGCAAGTGCACGACGTCTTTGGTTAGGGCATGACGATTTGGCAAATTAGTTAAGGCATCGGTGTATGCAGTTTTAAAGCTGGCATCACGCTCTTCCAGCGCTTTCTGTTTATCTGAATGCAGATCTGAAAATTGAAACGACAGCACCAGCGCCAGTAAAATCACCTCAATTGCTACGCTGACTAAACCAATATGCTCAATATAATAGGTAAACTCGCTGTTAATCTTATTGAGGCTAATAGCCACCAAACCCGATATAAAAAAGATACTAATAGCGACTAAATAACGCTTTGCAGTGGCATTTTTATTAAAAGTTTGTGTGATTGCTGCAATCAAGCCGTAACTTAAAAACAACCCTACGCCATAGCGGCAAAACTCTAACGCCCAATTTGGATAACCGATTGCCAAACCTAAAAATAACGACATGATGGCAATGAGACTAACACCGGCCCAATACAAGCGTTTGTGTATGTTCTTTTTAATTTCTAATAAGTGCATAACAAAAAGCACATAAGCAATATTTGATAGCAACACAGGCATTGATACTAAGTAGATAGAATGAACACCTAAAATGTCTGAAAATACCAGCAGTGCCGCACTATTAAAGATGAAATTGCCTAAAATAAAACTAGCGTACATCGCTTCTGCCCAGCGATTGCGGCTAGTAGCCAAGGTTGCATAATAAATACCTAAGCCAAAAAATATGCCCAGACAAAACAAAGTAAGAGCGTTACCCAATTTAATCGCAATTTGGTAATGTGCCCTGTCGTCAATATAAGGCTCAGGAATCGCTAGGAAATTAGTCGATACAAGTTCAGTAGCCAGAGTGTAATGCCCGGGCGCTAAGATTAAATCGCGCCCATGCCTTAAAAAATAAGGATTACTGCTAGTGTTTTCAATGCCGCCTTCCAGTGTGTGTATCAGTTGGTTGTTATCGTTAAATATCTGATGCCTGAATTTGCCTATGGTGCTGGTATTCTTAAAGTCCAGCACGTACTCACCATATTTTGTGATGTTAATTGAGGCTATGTAAAGGTAATGTCCGCCCGTAAGGCCAACACCGTCAACTGGAGAGCCTGTTGACTTTAAAGGGCTATCAAGAAAATCAGCTCTGCCGATATCAACCGAATAAGGGTGAATAAATTGCCATGTGCCATGAAGATGTTGTGGATTTGCGTAGGCAGATTGAATGCTGAGTGGTATAGCTACAAGGCAAGTAACTATGGCTAGTATAAAATTGATGAGGGTGCGCAACTTGACCATAAACACTTTAATATTCAATTATCTTTGAGTAGCGTACCCGAACAACTATAAAGCAAAATATTAAAGCTGTATACTAAATAAGCTCAGATTAAAACCTGCTTGCAGCTAGCATTGACGCCAAGCAAGAGGAGATGAAAGGGCTTACGGATGCTAACTTTTAACTGAGGTTAACAAACTTTTTTAATAGATGAACGTGCTGTAAGAGTGAATTACTCCACTCTTAGATAGCATGCGAACGCAATGGATTACGTTCGTACAAAACCACTATTTATTTATCGCAACTGCATACCTTTTGTCAGCACATCAATACCGATCGCCTTTGCCATACTTGCACCTATGCGCTTAGCAATGCGACTTGTGAAATCTTCCTGAGCAGTGAAATCAACCATTTTCTCTTCTTTAATGACGTCTCTAGCAACATAATCCGCGCTACCAAATGCATCCGCTAGACCCAACTTGATGCTTTCTTCGCCACTCCAGAACAAACCACTAAAGGTCTCAGGCGTTTCCTTTAAACGACTACCACGACCTTGACGCACTACTGTTTTAAATTGCTCGTGGATTTCATTTAACATTGCCTGCGCTAAAGCTTGATGTTTAGGATTCACTGGTGAGAATGGATCTAACATCGCTTTGTTTTCACCAGCGGTCATCAAACGACGCTCAACACCAACTTTTTTCATAACCTCTGTAAAGCCATAACCATCCATCAATACGCCGATTGAGCCAACAATACTAGCTTTATCCACATAAATTTTATCAGCTGCCGCCGCAATGTAATAGCCCCCAGATGCGCAAATATCTTCAACTACAGCATAAACAGGTATTTTAGGATGCAGCTTTTTTTGACGCTTAATTTCATCATTAATAATGCCCGCTTGTACTGGGCTGCCACCTGGGCTATTGATACGTAAAATAATACCTTTAGTATTTTTATCGTCATAAGCATCGTGCAGACTGCTCATAAACGAATCTGCGTTCACTGCACCACCCGCTTCAATCACACCAGCCACTTCAATCAACGCGGTATGTGAGCCAGTGCTGCTCTTTCCCCCACCTAACCAACCCATCGCTAAAAACAGGATGAGAAATAAATATGCAAACGTGAGCCCTTTGAAAAAGATGCTCCAGCGTCGCGCTGTTCTTTGTTCAGTCAACGCAGAACTAGCAAGCCTCTCAATTGCATCACGCTGCCATTTTGTATCTTCTGACTTTGAATTGTTTAATTGAGTATTTTGTTGACTATCTTCTGACATTATTAGCTTTCCTTAGTGTTTCTAAATGAATACTACTTAATTGAATCTAGATTGATTAATATTTCTTGGTTTTGTTCAGTCACGGGTATTGCTTTTAAACTCTTCCCTTTACAAGGACCCATCACACAAAAGCCATTATCTGGCCGGTAATGTGCGCCGTGCGTAGAGCAAATCAAATAATCTTTTTGTGTTGTGAAAAAATCACCTTCATTCCAGTCTAATTCTATAGGCACATGCGCACATTGGTTCACATAAGCATAAGGCTTTCCGTGAAAACGTACGACAAACCCTGTGGCAAACTCACCTAACATGGGCAAAGGGAATCTGATGCCCTTAGCACCTTCTTCGAGCATTTCACTTTTTAAAATAACGGTATTTTGTGTCATATTACTCGGATCATCAATGGGTTAAGCGTGCTCTAGCAACCATGTACTCAAACCAGCAAAATCAGAAAACTGCTGTACAGGGTTAAAATGCTGCCATTGTTCGGCAGATTGAGCACCATAAGTCACACCTATAGAGCTTACACCTGCATTTTGTGCCATTTGCAAATCATAACTGGTATCGCCAATCATCAACGTACGCTCAGGCATGACGACTAAATATTCCATTAATTCATCCAACATTTGCGGATGTGGTTTAGAAAAACACTCATCAACGGTACGGGTGGAATGAAAGTACTTACCTAAACCACTATGCTCTAACGCTAAATTAAGCCCACGCCGACCTTTGCCCGTAGCGACCGCTAATTTAAAGCCACTTCTGTGTAGTGCCTTGATGGTATCAGCCGCGCCAGTAAATAAAGGGATTTCACTTTCACCGGCATAGTAATTTGTCGTGTATTGCGTCGCGAGCGCCTTTGCTTGCTCAGCTGGTATATCGCCATACAAGGTCTGAATAGACTCGCGCAAACCAAGCCCGATAATATTATTCGCAGCTTGTGCCGTTAACGCTGGAAGCCCTACTTGTTCTGCCGCTTTTAAAAGTGCATTGGTAATCATTCCTGTGGAGTCGGCTAAAGTACCATCCCAATCCCACACAATTAAATCAAACTGCTTTGTCATTCAAACTTACTCTTTCTCACATTTAAGACTCTAATTTTATTAAAAACTTACTCAACTCCGGCGGCAGAGGCGCGACTAGTTCAAGTTTATCATTGGTCAGAGGATGCCGGATTTTTGTGACAGATGAATGTAAAAACATACGCTTTAAGCCACTTTTTACTAATGACTTATTCACAGCAAAATCACCATACTTATCATCACCAGCAATCTGAAAACCTAAATGCGCCAATTGAACTCGTAACTGGTGGGTACGCCCTGTCACTAACTGTGCCTCAAGCAAGCTGAATTTACCTAACACTGGATGATTATAGTTTTTCAACAACTTGAATAGGGTTTCAGAAGTTTGGCGTTCATTATATTTGTCTTTTGAAACATCGGTCACCACATTCACACGACGCTCGCCATTTGGTAATAAGTATTTTTGCAAATCTAACACCACACGTTTTTTCGCCTCTAGCCACTCACCGCGGACCAGCATTAAATAACGTTTATCCGTTTGATTATTACGAATCGCCTCATGTAAAGCAACTAGTGCACTACGTTTTTTAGCCAGCATCAATACACCAGAAGTTTCACGATCTAACCTGTGTACCAACTCCAAGAATTTCGCTTTAGGGCGTTCTAAACGCATCTGCTCAATCACACCTCGACTCACCCCACTACCACCATGCACTGCAAAACCTGCTGGTTTATCAATGACCAACATAGCATCATCTTCAAAAATAATAGTGTTTTCGAATTTAGAAACCGCAGGTACGGCTGTCTCAATATGCTCAACAATCGTTGCGCGAATTGGAGGAACTCTGACCACATCGCCAATTGTTAAGCGGAAATCTGCATCAATACGTTTTTTATTGACTCGCACTTCACCACTGCGCAAAATTCTATAGACATGGCTTTTAGGAACACCTTTGAGGGTTTTGGTCAAAAAATTATCAACGCGTTGCCCTTCACTTGCCTCATCAACCGTGAGAAAAGCTGCCGCCAATTCACTTACCTTATTCTTTAACTTATCAATACTATGCTGCTGATTTTGTGGTGTTATATTGTTCATACTTTGCTTAAATGTTTGTAGTAGCCTATACTTACATGATTATCAATTGAGGTTAAAATTAATTGGTAATAAAGAATACTCTCAATTACTTAGAAAAGCGCTTTATAAAAGCGCAAGCTTATGTAATTAAAAGTAAAACAGACACTTGGTTAACGCCGCTCGCCATATTATAAAGTAGCAGCAAGTAAAATAGCGCTCAAGCCGCCGCAGACAAATAAACATAAAGCGCGACTTAAGGGAAAAGTTAAATTTAGCAATTTGCTAAATTTGCATTTACTGAAGACAGAATTTTAACGAATTTACGCCTCATCAGGCATAAATTTCAATAATTAGTTTAGTTTAACGAACAATAAACCAGTTTTAATTTGATTTACTCAATTAAAACAAGCCATTAAAAAATGAGGTTAACTCTGCAAACTTACCGAGGTAAGTCGCACACTTAACATACTTTTAAGCGATAGCTTTAAGTATCATTTTTTAAGAGCTTTTAAGAGCACAGCGGCACTTGTCACATGCTCTGAATTTAAATCGTTAAATTTCACATTTGCGCAACGCGCCTTCAGTATCTCGGCCAGCATCTCTGGCACTTCACCTTAATTAGCCTTCAATATCAATTGCTTACTCATAAGCATTGAGTCTGCCACCTGAGCCTAACAGGAGCAAACAATGAAACGCATGTTATTTAATGCAACGCAATCTGAAGAGTTACGCGTTGCGATTGTAGATGGTCAAAAACTCATCGATTTAGATATCGAACACGCTGGTAAAGAGCAACGTAAAAGCAATATTTACAAAGGTGTTATCACTCGTATCGAACCTTCATTAGAAGCGGCTTTTGTCGATTACGGTATGGATAGACACGGCTTTTTACCATTCAAAGAAGTAGCACGTAGCTACTACAAAGAAGGCGCAGATGGCAAATCGCGCATTCAAGATGCATTAAAAGAAGGTCAAGAACTTATCGTTCAAGTTGATAAAGACGAACGTGGCAACAAAGGCGCTGCGCTAACCACGTTTATCTCGCTTGCAGGTCGTTACTTAGTGTTAATGCCAAACAACCCACGTGGCGGCGGTGTTTCACGCCGCATCGAGGGTGAAGACCGTGACGAACTACGTGATGTATTAGCGCAGTTAGAAGTGCCAAAAGGCATGAGCATCATTGCTCGTACCGCGGGCATTGGTCGCAACGCTGAAGAGTTGCAATGGGATTTAAACTACCTCACACAATTATGGACAGCCATTGATGGCGCCTCTGCGATGCAAGCGGGTGCTTATTTAATCTACCAAGAAGGTAGCTTAGTCATCCGTGCGATTCGTGATTACTTTAGCTCTGACATTGGTGAAATCTTGATTGACACACCAGACATTCACGAACAAGCTGTACAGTTCATGAACCACGTGATGCCAGGCAATGTGAATCGTGTAAAACTTTATCAAGACGAAATTCCACTATTCACGCGTTTTCAAATTGAGCATCAAATTGAATCTGCTTTTGCACGTGAAGTGCGCTTGCCTTCAGGTGGCGCAATTGTGATTGACCACACGGAAGCTTTGGTTTCAGTGGACGTTAACTCAGGTCGTGCAACACGCGGTAGCGATATTGAACATACTGCGTTCAACACCAACATTGAAGCGGCTGAAGAAGTTGCTCGCCAATTACGCTTACGCGACTTAGGCGGCTTGGTGGTGATTGACTTTATCGATATGGAAAGTCAACGCAATCAACGTGAAGTTGAAAATGCCTTACGTGATGCCTTACATGTTGATCGTGCACGTGTGCAAACAGGTAAGATTTCACGTTTTGGTTTACTAGAATTATCACGCCAACGCTTACGTCCAAGTTTAGGTGAAACTAACCACATTCCATGTCCACGTTGTAGCGGTACTGGTCATATTCGTGGTATTGAATCAACTGCATTGCACATTTTGCGTATTACGCAAGAAGATGCAATGAAAGAAAACAGCGCTATTATTCAGGTGCAATTACCTGTTGAAGTGGCTACATTCTTACTTAACGAAAAACGTGCTGACATTCACAAGATTGAACAACGCATGGGCGTAGAAGTGGTGTTGATTCCTAACATTCACCTTGAAACGCCTAACTACAATATCGTGCGTATCAAGCATGATGATGTGAATGAAGATACGAATCGCGCAAGCTACAAACTAGTGGAAATGCCTGCTGAAACTACATTCATTCCAACTGCAGAAGAAACCGCCAAAGCAGTAAGACCAGTTGCGGCAGTGAAAGGCATTACGCCTGCTGCACCTGCGCCGATTGTGGTTGAAAAAGAAGTTGAAGTTGTTGCAGCGCCTAAGCTGTCATTATTTGCAAAAATTAAAAACTTCTTTGTTTCTACTCCTACAGCAGTAGAAACACCTAAAACTGAAGCTGAAAAAGCAGAAGATACACGTCGCGAAAACAACCGAAACAACCGCAACCGTAACAATCGCAACCGTAACGAACGTAACCGTGGTGATCGTCCAGAAAAGGACGTGAATCGTGCTAATCGCCCGAACGAAAATACTCGTCCTGCTGATGCCAAGCCACAAGAACCACGCCAACAAAAACCTCAGCAAGCTAAAAATGAGCAAGCGCGTCCTGATCAAAACCGTAATGACAAACAACGCAATAATAATCAGCCTGCTAGTGTTGCGCCTGAAGCCGTTGCAAACAATGCACCAGCCGCTAATGTAACAACTGAGCAAACTGCTGAGCGCACTGGCAGTCGTCGTAATCGCAATAATCGTCGTGGTCGCCGTGACCGTGATGATTCAGTGGCACGTGATGCTAATCGTCCTTTCGTTCCAAATGAGGAAATGGGCGCAAATCAGCCAAATGTGAATACTGAAGCGGCAATTACTGCTACTAACAATACTGCAGAACAAGCCAAACCAGTAGAACATGCTAAACCAGCAGCGCAAGCAAAACCAAAAGCACAGGAAGTGGTTGTTTCAGTTGACAATGCTGCGACCGATAGTACTGCGCCTGTAGCAGAAACTAAGGCAAGCGAAGCGCCTAAAGCAAACAACAAAAAACCTAAAGCAGCTAAAGCGCCAATAGTGAAAGCTGAAACGGCTAACGAAGTTGCTAGCGTAGCTACAACTGTTGTGACGACAGAAGCTGCTCCAGCAAAAGCTGACAACAAGCGCCCTGCTCGCCCACGCAAACCAAAAGCTGAAGCGAAACCAGTTGACTTAGCAGCGACAGGTCTACTATTGGTAGAAACTAAAGCTGATGCGCCAAAAGCAGTGCCTGTTGAAGAAGTTAAACCAAAGGCGCCACGCAAAGCGGCAAATTGGCAGAAAAATACTAAAGTGGAAGCTAGTGCAGAACCTTTAGTGATGGTGGAAACACAAAATAAATAGTGTTAAATATGTATTAAGGTGAAAACCTAATAATAAAAAAGCCCTGATTCTTCAGGGCTTTTTTACTTGGGCTTTAGACTCAAATTTATAAAGTCTTAACAGTATTGATGAGTACTAGCTGCGTATGATTTGTACTGTATACAAACCTAAACCCGTCATAACTAGTGAGCCCAATACATGAGCTAATATATGCGTTGTCGCCCAACCATATTGCCCTCTAGTCAACATGGTCACGGATTCAGATGAAAAAGTAGAAAATGTTGTCAGACCACCCAGCAAGCCAGTCACCAAAAATAGTCTAACTTCGGGCGCTAATGTTGAAGAAAGCAGAGAAACCCCCATGAATAAACCTATCAGATAACCGCCAACCAAGTTTGCCAGTAATGTACCTAGTGGTAGTGCTGGGAAACTTGTATTAAGCATCACACTTAAGCCCCAACGCATCCATGCGCCAATGGCAGCACCAGTACCAACTGCTAAAAATCCGTTAAATCCCATGCTCGCCCCTAAACAATGTTATAGCCATTAATTTATACAATATAATAATGCATCAATCTCATTATGCAGAAAGTATATTTTGCGCGTTTTATTCGTCACCTCTGAAGTGTTCCCTCTCATAAAAACTGGCGGCTTAGCTGACGTAAGCGGCTCATTACCTTCCGCATTGCAGAATCTGGGCGTTGATGTACGCGTTCTGGTGCCAGGCTATCCCTCAGTTTTAAATCAGCTGGATGATTTACACCACCTTGCTACGCTGAAAAATTTACCCGTCATCGAAAATGCCGAGCTCATGATGGGAACAATTTTAGATACTGACATCAAAGTAATGGTGATAAAAGCGGCAGGTTTATATGAACGCGATGGCGGTCCTTATGTAGATGCGACTGGACAGGAGTGGCTAGATAACCCTGTACGGTTTGGTATATTATCAAAAGCAGCGGCTGTGATTAGCGGACCAAACAGCCCTATTCCTGAATGGCGACCTGACATTGTGCACTGCAACGACTGGCAAACAGGCTTAGCACCAGCTTATATGAAGCTGGTAGAGCATACATCAGCGAAGTCCATCATCAGCCTACACAATATGGCATTTCAAGGCTGCTACGCACCAGGCTGGCTGACAACCTTAGCTTTACCTCACGGTAACTTTGCAGTGGAAGGCTTTGAATATCATGGTCAGTTATCATTTTTAAAAGCAGGCATTTTTTATGCAGATGCTATAACAACAGTTAGCCCAAGCTATGCAAAAGAAATTCAAACAGCAGAATTTGGTTTCGGCTTGGAAGGCTTACTCAGCAAGCGCAGCAATGAACTGAAAGGTATTCTGAACGGCATTGAAACAGATGAGTGGAATCCTGAAACAGATTTTCACCTCACAAAAACTTACAGTGCCAGTAAATTAGCGGGTAAAAAAGAAGTTAAAAATACGTTGCAGCAAAGACTTGGGCTTCAAATTGATGCAAATGCACCATTATTAGGCGTAGTCAGTCGCCTGACACATCAAAAAGGCTTGGATATGCTAGTGCCTATTGTGCAGAAATTGGTAGATTCCGGCTGCCAATTAGCCTTGCTAGGAAGTGGTGAAAGCTCTCTTGAAAACGCCTTCCGTCACCTCGCTAATGACAACCCCAATAAAGTTAGTGTCACCATTGGTTATAACGAACAGTTATCACACCAAATTATGGCTGGAGCCGATATGTTCATCATGCCCTCACGCTTTGAACCTTGCGGACTGAATCAGCTGTACGGGCTGGCATACGGCACGCCGCCTATTGTTAACGCGACTGGAGGATTAGCAGACTCAGTGGTTGATACCAACATCATCACCTTCAAAAACAAAACTGCGAATGGTTTTGTGATGAGTGAAGCAAGCCCTGCCAGCTTATTAAGCTGTATTAAACAGGCTTTAAATGTATTCAATAACGATACAAAAGCATGGCAACAAATTCAAAAAAATGGCATGCAACAGAATTTAAGCTGGGATAAAAGCGCTTTAGAATATTTGGCTGAATATAAAAAGCTGCTTGAAAGTGAATAAAATATAGTTAAATTAAACGAGGCGAGAAACTTGGCATACTAAATGCTTTACTAATACTAAGCTTCTCCAAAGCTAGTTTCTCCTCCCTCTAGGGCGTCTTAACAGACGCCCTCTTTTTTTGCCTAAGCGCTTCCCTGTGATTACTTAACGATAAAGTGCTCACGATAATACTTCAGCTCATCGATAGACTCATAAATATCCGCCAATGCCTCATGTTTACTAGCTTTCTTGAATCCTGAATAGATTTCTGGTTTCCAACGGCGTGCGAGCTCTTTAAATACACTCACGTCCAAATTACGGTAGTGGAAATAGCTCTCCAAGTCTGGCATATAGCGCGCCATAAATCGCCTATCCTGACAGATTGAATTGCCACACATCGGTGATTTGTTAGCTGGTACGAATTGTTTTAAAAACGCAATCATTTGCACTGTCGCTTCAGCTTCATCTAAAGTGGAAGCTTTCACTTTTTCAATTAATCCAGAACGACCGTGTGCACCCTTGTTCCATGCATCCATACCGTCTAAAACTGCATCACTTTGATGAATTACAAACACTGGCGACTCGCCTAATACATTTAAGTCCGCATCGGTAACAACCGCAGCGAGCTCTAAAATACGATCTGAATCTGGCAATAAGCCACTCATTTCCATATCTAGCCAAATTAAATTATTCTGATTGGTGCTACTAGTTGTTTCGGCCATCATGATTTCCATTAAAATTTAAGTTATTAAGCAAACTTGATGAACTAACACCAGGAAAATGCTTCACAATACCAATATATTAACTTATTTAACTTAACGATTACACTTATCAAAGTATCAATTACAGTTACTCAACAATTAGAGATAATAAAACACATGCCTTTTGCACCAACATTAATTCTTACCTACACTTTCGTTAGCTTACTCGTAGCCACGACTCTAGTTCGCATCTGGCTTGCGCGCAGACACGTTACCCACGTACAAGCCAATCGCAACCAAGTGCCAGCGGCCTTTAAAGATAGTATTGCTCTAGATGCTCATCAGAAAGCTGCTGATTACTCAACAGCTAAAACAAAATTGGTCATTATCGAAACCGTAGTACAAGCTTTGTTGCTAGCAGCACTAACTCTAGGTGGTGGCTTACAGTGGATTGACGACATTTGGCGCAATATACTTCCAACGCAAGAAATTATTCGTGGTGCATTGGTCATTTGTAGCGCAATGCTAGTTAGTAGTGCGATTGACTTGCCTTTTGAATATTACAAAACATTTGTTGTCGATGAAAAGTTCGGCTTTAACAAAATGACACCTGCAATGTTTTTCAGCGACCTTATTAAACATAGCTTAGTTGGTCTCGCGCTAGGCGCACCTATTCTATTTGCTGCTTTGTGGCTGATGCAAGGCGCTGGTCAATATTGGTGGCTATATTTATGGGTAATCTGGTGCGTGTTTAATCTTGTGATGTTGGCGGTATACCCAACATTTATTGCACCATTATTTAACAAATTTTCTCCATTAAAAGATGAAAGCTTAAAACAGCGTATAGAAGCCCTACTTTCAAAATGCGGCTTTAAATCACAAGGCTTATTTGTGATGGACGGCTCATCACGCAGCAGCCATGGCAACGCCTATTTTACTGGCTTCGGTGCATCAAAACGCGTTGTATTTTTCGATACTTTACTCGAAAGATTAAATGTAGACGAAATCGAAGCTGTCCTTGCACATGAGCTAGGTCACTTTAAGCACCATCACGTGATTAAACGCATTGTGATGTTATTTTCTATAAGCTTTTTAGGCTTGGCTTTATTAGGTTGGTTAATCAATCAACCATGGTTCTATGCAGGCTTGGGCGTAACGCAAATAAGTAATTACATGGCATTAATTCTATTTTTGTTAGTATCACCGATATTCTTGTTTATACTACGCCCGATGATGGCTAGCTACTCACGTAAAAATGAGTTTGAGGCAGATGACTACGCCGCCAATCATGCTAGTGCAAAAGACCTAGTCAAGGCACTGGTTAAGCTTTACCGCGATAACGCCTCCACGCTCACGCCAGATCCTTTGCATTCAGCTTTTTATGACTCTCATCCACCAGCAAGCATTAGAATTTCTAAATTAGCAGCGTATACTAGTTAAACGTAAGATATGTTGGGGGGGCTTTGATGAAATCGCTATTAATAAGCAGTTTGATATTGCTAAGTGGCATTGCATCTGCCGAACCATTCGCATCAGCTGATGCTAACGCTGGCAAGTCGCTCGTCACAAAGAACTGTGTCAGCTGCCATGCAGAAAGCTTCGGTGGTGATGGCTCAAGCATTTACACACGTGAATTTCGCAAAGTAAAAACTGCTAAAGGCTTGGTTGCACAAGTGCGTAACTGCAACACCATGATTGGCCTCAAATGGTTTGAAGACGAAGAGCTCAATGTCGCCAAATACCTCAACCAAACCTATTATAAATTTACTGAATAATTTGACTACTACTCCATCGGCAACAACTAAACACTTTTCAAAACCACAAGACAATTCACTTCAAGATACTGTCACTCAAGGTACTGTCGTCGCTGCTTATGGCAAACGATTTCAAGTTGAGTTGTCAGACAAAAAGCGCATCAGCTGTGTAACACGCGGCAAGAAAACAGATTTAGCTTGCGGCGATGTTGTCACCATAAAATTCACAGACAAACACGAAGGTGTTGTTGAATCAACATTGCCACGCAAAACCTTGTTATATCGCAGCAATGCCTTCAAAAGTAAAATGCTAGCTGCAAATGTCACGCAGATTATTATCGTACTAGCTACACAACCAAGCTTTTACGAAGCTTTGCTCAATCGCTGCCTCATCGCCGCAGAAGCGGCTGATATCAAAGCGTTGATTGTTTTGAACAAATGTGACTTAGCTGACAATGATGATGCCAAACAGAAGCTAAAGCTTTATACGGATTTAGGTTATCGCGTGCTTTCTCTCTCTGCAAAAGAAGATATTTCAACATTAAGGCCCTATTTGCAGAATGAGGCCAGTATTTTAGTTGGTCAGTCTGGCATGGGCAAATCCACTATCATTAATGCGCTTTTACCCAATGAAGATGTGCGTACGCGCGAAGTAAGTCATGTATTAGATAGCGGCAAACACACCACAACCGCCGCACACTTATATCACCTTGATGAACATAGTCAATTAATTGACTCGCCAGGCTTGCAAGAGTTTGGCTTACACCACCTTAGTACCGATGAGCTTGAACATGCTTTTATTGAATTTAGGCCATATCTAGGTAAATGCAGATTTAATAACTGCAAACATTTACAAGAGCCAGACTGTGCAATTACATCTGCGGTGGATATTCATAAAATAACCCCTGAAAGGCTCGCTATTTATAAAATGCTGCGTTTAGAAATCTAGTTACAATCATTTTTGGGCATTTCAAAAAAAATAAAAAATAAGCTATCGTTGCTTAAAAAAGTTAAAAGCACGTTAAGAAGATGTAAAATTGCAAGTTAACAAATGTAAAAAACTGAACGAAATTAATAGCCTGCAATATAATAGAAAAATGACAATGCATGTATTAACTGAAGCATTAAAAAGCGCTTTTGAATGACCGACATTCGCCGCGAAAAAACACAAGTATCCCTATTAGATATTGGGATGTTTGTATGTGAGCTGGACAGGCCATGGTTAGGCACGCCTTTTATGCTTGAAGGTCTGCTTATTGAAGACGATGAGCAAATTGCCACGATTACATCTTTGTGTGAATTTGTCTATGTAGACCGAACCGTGTCTGTTGGTCGCCATTTTACTGCGGCGCCTAAAGAACAAGTCGCTATAAAACGTGATGGCACTATTAACCGAGTGACCATAGACGCTAATACAGGCCAACGAACAAGCAATTCCATCAATAAATCTACAAAGCTTGGCACACCTAATGTTAAGTTCTCATTCCTAGATATACTTAAAGAAATACACTCTGGAAATCAAGCCGCTTTATCTGGCGAAACAAGCACCACTAACTCTGATGCCGCATTTAAAGTTCAGTACCTTAACAACAATAAAGTTGTTGAGATTACAAATGATAAAAGCACTGAAAACACAACGCTAGCCACGCAGATTAAAACTGATTTTTCTAACTTTATTACTGGGCTAACCAGCTGGGGTGGTAAACAGAAAAAACTCAAATCCAGCATTGATAAAAACGCTTTGAAAGCTGATTTAGCAAAAAATGAAGATCGTCATGATGGTTACAAAATCACCATTTTTGATGAGGCTCCTCCTGTAGAGGACGAAATAGCGGCTATTTACCCCATCTACGAAAAATCACAACTCGCGACAAAAGAGATGTTTGAAGCGCTAGCGCTAGACCATGAAATTGATTTATCTAAAATTCATGAAGCCTTGGATGGTATGGTGGAAAGCATAGAGCGCAACCCTGATGCGCTGTTATGGCTGGCTAAACTCAAGCAAACTGATGACTATTCATACAACCATGCAATGAGCGTATCAATTACATTAATGGCATTGGCAAACTTTATGTCGCTACCTAAAAAACAAGTGAAAGACTTAGGCTTAGCTGGATTACTGCAAGACATAGGCAAAGCAAAAATTCCTACTAAACTTTTGCATAAACACGACAAAATTACGCATGATGAGTTTGAAATTCTGAAAAAACATGTTGAACATGCACTTGCTTTATTAGAAGCCACAGAAAATATTTCTAGCACGGTTATTTTAACGGTTTCACAGCACCATGAGCGCATAGATGGTAGCGGCTATCCATATAAATTGTCCGGTAATCAGATTAGTTTGACTGGTCAGATGGCAGGTCTGATAGACACATACTGTGCGCTCACCACTAACAAAGTCTACGCAAAAGGCGTTTATAACCAAATCGCACTAGAAGAGATTCACTCTCTACGCGGCTTCAAATTCAACGGTGTATTGATTGACCAACTAGTACAGTTTTTAGGCATGTATCCTGTCAGTTCACTTGTGGATCTTAATTCTGGCGAGGTTGGCGTAGTGATTCAGCAAAACAGTGTGCGGCGCTTGCTACCTAGAATTATGATATTACTCAACCCAGATAAAACCAGAAATGAATATCCCGCGATTATTAACTTAATCAACTCACCACTTACACCTTCAGGCGAGCCTTATAAAATCTTAAGAGGTCTACCGCCTGATAGTTACGGTTTAAGTGCTAACAATTATTATGCCTAATCTTACTAACATCACGTTACAACTCGCGCACCAATCAAACACAACAACGCTATATCAAGACTTTGAAATCCAATTAGATTCAAACTTACTACTACAGTTGATGGCTAGTTACAGCCTAAAGGCCTCTGATGTCACAGGTGATTATGTTTTCAACTCCCTAGTGTTTGAGCAGTTTGTTAAAACTGAGCCATACAACGGCGGAAACAGTGTATTAAAAAACACCACTCATGCTATTAGCAGTTGGCCACAAAAATTAAGTTGGTCTCAACTAAACCAAGAAATAAACAACTTTCTGCTTGCTTGGCTTAACGATTATAAATTAGGTGCAAGTTTAGATGCAGCCTTTTTGCTAACGCGCTGTTTAGAATTAAAATCTAACAAAAATGTCCAATTCCAGAGTTTGCTCACCCACCTTATTGCGCGTGTAACAAATCAGCTTGAACTATATAAATTCAGTTATGTACAAAATTTTGATTTAGATACAGGTCTACCTAATCAGCATTTATTACTCAACTTACTTAACCTAAGCTTAAATAACAACCAGAGTTTAAGTAGTCACCATCAGGATGATTTATCAAAATCTGCTAATCCAGTAGAGTCGATACATTTAGGCTTGATATTAGTCAATCTCAACATCAACTATGGCGAAGTATCTCAACTACACTCCGCATCATCCGACTTAATGCTTGCATCTATGCACACCATACAAGAGCACTTAAATGATGACGCGACCTTATTTCATGTAGGGGCTATTGACCTGGCGGTGTTGATTCACCCTTTGAAGTCGCCAACTCAATTAAACCTGATCGCGACTAAGCTCTTGCACGCATTTGAAAGTGCACTGCCGTTAGAGAATATAACCTTAATTCTCAACCCTCATTTTGGCGCAGTCAGCACTTTTAACATACAAACAAACGCCATTTCTTTATATGAATACGCTAAATTGGCTTTAAATCAGGCGATTATTAAGAACGAACAAATTAAAATTTACGACAAGAATATCTCATCATCATTCATGAATTCTCAACTTCTTGATGAAGCAATCATTGAAGCATTACAACAAAATGAGCTGTCCCTGTTCTTGCAACCTATAGTCACGATTAACGATCACTCCTCTCCAGATACAACTAGCACCACTGAGAAATGCAAAAGTGCAGAAGTACTATTGCGCTGGCCAAGTCAAGAGTGGCAATCTATTTCACCTGCAAGGTTAATTGATGTCATCTATAAAAAAGGTTTCGGCAGAGTATTCATACGGTGGTTAATCAATAATGCATGTCAACGTTGTGCTGAACTAGCATCTATCTATCAGCACGATATTTCACTGACAATCAACTTAAGCAGTAGCGATTTGTTAGATTCCGACTTACCCGAACTTCTCTCGCAATCTATTGCGCTTTGGAGCATTCCGGCTGAAAGCCTAACCATTGAAATCACTGAGAATGACATTCTAGTTGATGAAGTAAAAGTATCACGGGTACTAGATCAGATTATTCAATTAGGCTGCAAACTTGCTCTAGACGATTTCGGTACAGGGTACTCATCCATGGCGCGCCTACGCAATATGCCAATCAACATCGTAAAAATCGATCAAAGTTTTGTACGAAACATCTCAAGCTCGACTCAAGATAAAGCCATTGTTAAGTCCATCATTAAATTAGCACATAGCTTAGGTAAAGAAGTGATTGCTGAGGGTGTTGAGGATTTAGCATGTCTTAATATATTAAAAGAGATGAATTGTGAGAAGATTCAAGGCTATTACTATGGGAAACCCATGTCTTTCGAAGAGTTTGTCACTTGGCTAGATGCATTTAAAACGTCATAAGCTCGCTTAATTTCGGAAAAACCACCTTAAATTTTTTGAGTTACGTTGAACCAAAAATGATTAACAGTCAGCGTATAATTGCTATACACCTTCAATTAAGCCACCATTATGCAAATCACCACCCGCCTAGAATTTGATGCTGGGCATCGTATTCCAAGTCATAAAAGCCAATGTAAGAACTTACATGGTCATCGCTACGCTATTGAAATCACTCTGTCTGGCGACATTATTACCCTGGAGAACGCATCTGAAAACGGTATGGTGATGGACTTTTCTGACGTAAAAGCCATAGCAAAAAGAGCCGTGGTTAACGTTTGGGATCATGCGTTTTTGGTATACCAACACGACGCAGAGATACTAGACTTTTTGAACTCACTACCAAACCACAAGACGGTTGTATTTCCTACCGTACCCACCGCCGAGAATATGGCTGCCGAAGCATTTAAAATACTGAAAAGTGAGTATCAAGATACTTACGGCAACCATCTAAAATTAGAAAAAGTACGCTTATATGAAACACCCAATAATTGGGCTGATGCATTAAGTTAAGTCCGACATTTCATGTTAGAAGTCTGCCTACACTTTAACAGCTCTGGAAGCTTACAATAATGTAGCTTCCAGAGATTTACCACTAAGCCATCTCTTCGCCACGCTCGGCATAATGCTTGGCTACCCAGTGACGATACTCACCACTCGTTATATTAGCTACCCAATCTTGATGGTCAAGATACCAATTCACTGTTTTCTCAATTCCCGTCTCAAAGGTTTCTTTTGGCTTCCAGCCTAATTCTGTTGCTATTTTAGTCGCGTCAATCGCGTAACGTTGGTCATGGCCTAAGCGATCTTCAACGTGAGTAATTTGATCTATATAAGATTTGCCATCCTCACGTGGTTTTTTTGCATCTAACATTCTGCAAAGCGTTTTCACTATTTCAATATTAGGTTTTTCATTCCAGCCACCTACGTTGTAGACCTCACCAACTTGTCCAGCTTCTAAAACACGTCTGATTGCAGCACAGTGATCTTCTACATATAACCAATCACGGACCTGATGACCAGTTCCATAAATCGGCAATGGCTTACCTGCAAGTGCATTATGAATTACTAAAGGTATTAATTTTTCTGGGAAATGATGTGGGCCATAATTATTAGAGCAATTTGTGGTTAATGTCGGCATGCCATAAGTATGGTGATATGCGCGCACCAAATGATCTGAAGAGGCTTTAGAAGCCGAGTATGGGCTATTCGGCGCATATGGATGAGTTTCAGTGAATGCTGCATCAGCTTTACCAAGTGAGCCATACACTTCATCAGTTGAAACGTGTAAAAATCTAAAATCTTTACGATTCTCTTCATTTAAGCTGCCCCAATATGCACGCACAGCTTCTAATAAATGGAACGTGCCAACCACATTGGTTTGAATGAAGTCGCCAGGGCCATGAATAGAGCGATCTACATGGCTTTCTGCGGCAAAATTAACCACCGCACAAGGCTTATGTTTGGCCAATAACTCGGCGACCAGAGACTGGTCACCAATATCGCCATGCACAAAAATATGCTCTGGATTATGCTGAACTTCTACAAGGTTTTCTAAGTTGCCAGCGTAAGTCAGCTTATCAAGATTGACTATTGGGCCTAGACCCTGCTTAATCCAAGCTAATACAAAATTAGCGCCAATAAAACCAGCACCGCCAGTCACAATAATCGTTTTGTTCATACAATTAACTTTCTATACTTTAAGATCTATATTTTGATATTTTTTCTGTTTATGATTCTGTAGTGTTTGCTTTTAGTTTAGCCCACAAGCAGTCACTAGACTTTGCTAATGAAGCGATATATTCATCATGTGCAGAAATCTCTGCCTGATTGGCTAACTTAACTAACACGGGCTGCTTAATCTGCTGCACTTCATCACTGTTCTTTTTCTGGGGTTTATCCAACTCCATCATCAAGCTATCTTGACCGCGCGTCATCGCCATATAAACATCGGCGAGTAACTCAGCATCTAGCAACGCACCATGTAATGTGCGCTTAGAGTTATCAATACCATAATGTTTACAGAGTGCATCTAGACTATTACGCTGCCCGGGACGCATTTCTTTAGCAATTTTAAGCGTATCCGTAATTTTTGCAGTAATAGCCTCAACTGGTTTTTGCTCGATTAAGCCAAATTCTCTATTCAAAAAACCCACATCAAACGGTGCGTTATGCATGATTAACTCAGAGTCTGCAATAAAAGCTATTAACTCATTCGCAATATCAGCAAAGCGCGGTTTATCTTGTAAAAATTCCAGTGAAATGCCATGCACTTCTTGCGCACCTTGATCAATTTCACGGTCTGGATTCAAATAGTAATGAAAATGCTGCTTGGTTAATCGACGATTGATTACCTCAACCGCAGCCACTTCAATCACGCGATGTCCCTGCGCGTGATACAAACCTGTGGTTTCTGTATCTAAAAAGATTTGACGCATTATGCTACAGCTCCTTGTAAAACCTGCTCTACCCCTTTATTTGCGAGCATATCTGCCCGTTCATTTCCTACATTTCCAGCATGCCCTTTTACCCAAATCCATTGCACAGTATGTTGCTGCGCCAGCACATCTAAAGCACGCCATAGATCATCATTTTTAACTGGCTTCTTATCTGCCGTACGCCAATTGCGTGACTTCCAACCGACAATCCACTCTGTCATGCCCTTTTGCACATATACAGAATCAGTAAATACTTTAGCATGGCATGATTGATTGAGTGCCTCTAATGCCCGAATAACCGCCGTTAATTCCATACGGTTGTTAGTCGTCAATAATTCCCCACCAAACAATTCTTTTTCCCGTCCTGCATAACTTATCCATGCTCCCCAACCACCTGGCCCAGGATTGCCTTTACATGCACCATCCGCGTAAATTTCAACCTCTTTACTATTGCTCATATGCCTTTAATTTTCTTTTGCTACTTTGTTTTAATAATTCTTTTTGTGTGGGTTTTGACTGAGTTGGACTTGGGATTAATGTCGCTTTCAAAGCTGAAAGCTTCCAGTTTGGTTTAATTGGCGTCATACCCACCACGCGCTTTTTAGCCACCACGAAATACACACCACCCAGCATAGCACAGCGTCTGCTGCTGACCTTATCAAAAAACGAAAAACGCTTGTGCCACGAGTGCTGCTCAAAAGGTGGAATGTGGCAGCACATTTCTACCGAAACCACTTCAAAACCGAGTAAAGCCAACCAATCTTTTAAACGCGTTAAGCCAATAAACTTGCCATTCCAAGGATAGGATGAGTTTTTTGAAAGAAGCTTTTTAAAACCAGCAGTCGCTCCCCATAAACTTAAGTGGTTAAACCCAGAGATTACCAGATGACCTTCTGGCATCATCACCCTCGCCGCTTCGCGCAAGGTCTGATGCGGGCGCTCGCTGAATTCCAGACGGTGCGGTAACAACAACAAATCTATGCTCATGTCTGCAAAAGGCAAAAAATCATCACTACAGCTTAATTGACTTTGTGCAGTATCAATCGCAAATTCAGAAGCCACAAATCGATTAGGAATACGAGAGTTTCGCAACAACCCCATTTGTGCACAGCCCATTTGCAATGCATTGAACCCAAACAAGTCAACTACTGCGTGGTCATACAACTCCTGCTCTTTAGTTCGCAGGTATTGCCCTGCGGTAGAAGCAAGCCATGTCTGCAGTTCTTGCTGATTTGAGCGAAACGCTATTGACATTTGAGTACACAGGCCAAATGATAGATGGTATGAATCATAATCTGCAAATTATACCAATTCCAGCATTTAAGGATAATTATATCTGGCTTATGCATAACGGTGCTCAAGGCGCTGTGGTGGATCCTGGAGATGCGGCGCCTGTGATTGCAAGCCTAAATCATTTAAACCTCACACTTACGACTATTTTAATTACACACCATCATCATGACCATATTGGTGGTGTGGCAGAGTTGCTTAAAGCTTTTCCAAACGCGATCGTTTATGCACCCGTACTTGAGCAGTATGCTTTTGAGCATGTCGCCATTTCAGAGCAAAATACTGTTCACTTAAAAGACTTAAACATCTCGTTTTCCATTTTAGATTTACCAGGTCACACATTAGGTCATATTGCTTATTACTCCGTCCAGCATGCGATTTTATTCTGTGGAGACACTTTATTTGGTGCGGGTTGTGGACGATTGTTTGAAGGTACTCCAACGCAGATGTATCACTCACTACAAAAACTAGTAGCATTGCCATCTGCAACAAAAGTTTACTGCACTCACGAATACACCATGCATAACATTAACTTCGCTCTAACGTTTGAACCGAGCAATCAAATACTAATTGAGCGGCATAAAAGTACGCAAAAACTACGAGATTCAAACATTCCTAGCTTGCCATCAACCATCGAGTTGGAGTTGGCAACAAATCCTTTTCTGCGTTGTAATCAACAAGAAATTCAATCGTCTATTCAATTGACAAATGCAAGTGAAATTGAAACTTTCACTAAATTAAGAGAACTTAGAAATCATTATTAATCAATTAGATGAGATGCATTATTAAAGTTAAATTTAATAATAATTAACTTGACTTTAAACGTCATATTTTGTTAACATTTCGCTACTTTTTGACTTTGAGCGTTTTATTTTTCACCTAAAATTTGTGCTCAAACGTCACTTCAACCACAATCTACAACGCAATATCTCGAGAACTCTTATTAAACTTTCAAGTAAGTTAATTTGGCCAGCATTAATAGCTATTTCAACCGCTATTCCTAGCTTATCAGCACATGCCGATACCAATGTGATGGGCGAAGAAATCATTATTTATTCTGATGATGGCTACAAACCTGCACCTAGAGACCTAGGCGTCATTGACAAATCGACCAACGAGAAAACTACTAGCGATAAGTCGTCGAGTGATAAAACTATCACAAAAAAACTGGGTGGCAATCGTTTAGGCGACTCATTCGATACCGAACTTCACACCAACGATACAGATCCGCAAGAACCGACAGCAGTTAATAACGACGATCTATGGCAACGCATACGAAATGGCTATGCCATACCAGACAGCACATCCAGCCTAGTTGCGCGTCATGAAGAATGGTATAGCACACGCCCTGATTATATAAAGCGTATGGTTGAACGTAGCCAAAAATACTTATTCCATATTGTCGAAGAAGTAGAAAAACGTGGTATGCCAACAGAAATCGCCTTATTACCGATGATTGAAAGCGCCTATAACCCACAGGCCAACTCAACAAGTAGCGCTTCTGGCATTTGGCAGTTTGTGCCAGCAACAGGCAAACACTTTGGGTTAAAACAAAATTGGTGGGTAGATAATAGACGCAATGTCACTTTTGCTACCGATGCTGCGCTGACTTACTTGCAAAAACTACATACCATGTTTGGTGCTTGGGATTTAGCTTTAGCGGCATACAATGCAGGTGAAGGCACCGTTGGTCGCGCCATAGAACGTAACCGCAAGCTAGGTTTGCCAACAGATTATGAAAGCCTAGACTTACCTGCAGAAACAAAAAATTACGTTCCTAAGCTACAGGCTATTAAGAATTTAATGACTAACCCTGAAAATTACGGACTTAAAATTCAGACTATTGCTAACACACCCTACTTTGCTAAAGTTACAGCGCCAGCTCAGATTGATGCTCATTTGGCAGCAAAACTTGCCGAAATTAGCGATGATGAATTTTTAGCACTTAATCCTAGCAATAAGCGACCTGTTATCACTAGTAATGGAGAAAAACATGAGCTGTTATTACCTATACTCTCTGCGCAAACCTTTAGAAACAACCTTGCGGGCTATGACAAGCCACTTGTAAGCTGGCGCACTTACCTTGCTAAACGCGGTGAACGCATGGAGAGTATCGCATCTAAATTTGGCATGCAGCTTTCCCAATTGCGAATTGTGAATAATCTACCCAGCCAGAATAAGATTAAAAATTCAGCCACAATCTTAGTTCCGAATGGTAATAAAACCGATTTCAGTTCAGTAAAACCTATAACTAAAACCAATGATGCTGAAACAGCTCCAGCAGTGGGAAATAACGATGATATTAGCGCCAAACAAGGTTCAGCGAATATCGATATTAATAACACTGAAACCCCTGTAGAAAACAATACTGATAAAATTGAACCTGTGAAGCAAGTCAGCGTCACACACAAGGTTAAAAAAGGTGAGAATATGCAAACCATCGCTAAACACTACGGCGTTAGCGTAAAACAGATTATGGCTGCAAACTCATTAAAAAATTACAAATTAAGAGTTGGACAAACTATAAAAATAGAGCCTGAAACTGCGAGTGCCGCTTCTACAAAGAAAGCAACAAATAGCAAGTCTAATGATAAAAATACCGATAAAACTCTTGGTAAAAAATCAAATACCAAATCTAAAGGCGTTAAAAAAGCTGAAACTAGCACTAAAACTAAGAATAAGAACAAAACGAGCACTAAGAAAGTAAAACAGCCCAAATAAGTGTTTGAATAAAATAGCTCTACTCGAGCAATGTTGATAAAAGGCAATATTGGAATGATGCAAATCAAACATAATCAATATCAGTTGATAAAACTAGCACTTTCAAAGCTAGCGCTTATTGCCCTATTCACGCCTTTAATGATTACAGCTTGCAGTGACTCATCTTCAAGCAATCAAATAAACAATAAAATTGATTACACAAAAAGCTATCCTCCGAGCAATGGTGGTACGCTGATAGATGCCATGACTGGCGAACCTAGTGGCCTGATCGCCATGATCGCAGGTGAGTCTGCTGCATCTGCGATTGCAGGTAATATTTTTAATAGCTTATTAAGGTACGATAAAAATTTAGAGCTAACGGGTGAGTTAGTAGACACTTGGGATGTATCTAAAGACCAAAAAACCATCACCTTTCATCTAAAACCAAACCTCAAATGGGCGGATAATCAACCCTTAACCAGTGACGACGTGCTATTTACTTGGCAAAAAGTCACTGATGAAAAAACCCGCACGCCTTATGGCTCAGACTTCAAATTAGTAACGAAAGCTGAAGCACCTGATGCTAATACCTTTCGCGTAACCTATGCCGCACCATATGCACCAGCACTTGATACGTGGGCTGGTTTACATATTTTGCCTAAGCACTTACTTAAAGACCAAGACATTAATACGACTGCATTTGCGCGCAACCCCGTGGGCAGCCATTACTACAAATTAGAAAAGTGGAAAAATGGCCAATTTTTAAAGCTAACACGTAATGAAAATGCAACGCAAGGCCAAGCCAAAATTGACAACTTACTGTCACGTATCATCCCTGACAAAGCAGCACAATTTTTAGAGTTAAGCGCGGATAATATTGACTCTATGGGCTTAAACCCAATTCAATACGCTAGAATTTTTCCTGCAAGACCTGACCTCAACAAAAACATAGCTCTCTACAAGGAACTCGGTAATAGCTATACCTATCTAGGCTTTAATCTTAAACGCAAGCCATTTGATGACGTTCGTGTGCGTCAGGCCATTAATTACGCGATTAACAAGCAAGAGATTATTGATGGTGTACTGTTAGGTCTAGGCGAACCTGTGGCTTCACCTTACAAACCTGGTACACGTTGGAGCAACCCTGAGCTTAAACCATATCCCTATGACCCCAATAAAGCGAAAGCATTACTAAAAGCCGCTGGATATGAAGACCATGATGGTGATGGCATTTTGGATAAAGATGGCAAACCTTTTATTTTTGAAATTCTAACCAATCAAAACAAAGAACGTGAAATGACTGGAGTTTTAATACAGCGCCGTTTGAATGATATTGGTATTAAAGCCAATATTCGCGTATTGGAGTGGGCTAGTTTTCTAGGACGCTTTATTAAACCTAAAGAATTTGATGTAGTCGTGTTAGGCTGGAGCTTGTCATTAGACCCAGATCAATACAGTATTTGGCATTCCAGCCAGCAAGCACCGGGACAGTTCAATTTCATTAGTTACAGTAATCCGCGTGTAGATAAGTTACTTGAGGCTGGCAGACTTGAACTCAATCCAGATAAGCGCATGAAAATCTATCATGAATTCTCAAAAATTTTACTAGAAGACAGCCCTATTGTGTTCTTATCGGCAGGTTACGGCTTAACGGCTATTCATAAACGTGTGAGAGGTATTAGTAACCCTGCGCCACCCGCTGGCATCGGTCACAATACCTATGAATGGTATATCCCTAGCGCCTATGCCCGTAATGAAATGAGTGAGCATTAAATAATGCAGAAAAATTCATATGCTTAAATATTTGGTCAAACGTATTTTCTGGATGGTTCCATTACTTATTGGAATCAGCTTAATTTCATTTTTTATCATGCACTTAGCGCCTGGCGACATTACAACCAGCGAAGCCAGTTTCAATCCAAAAGCAAGTGAAGAGTCTCGACAAAAATTGCGTGAGCTATATAGCTTGGATAAGCCCGTAATTGTGCAATATGGCCTATGGGTAAAACGCATGGCGACGCTAGACTTTGGCACCTCGTTTGCATCGCATCAACGTCCCGTGTTTTGGCAAACCAAAGATAAAGATGGCAACGTGACGCTAGGCATGATTCAAGAAGCACTGCCGATTACTCTACTTATCAATGTACTCAGCCTAGTACTCATTATTAGCGTAGCCTTGCCGCTAGGTGTCGTTTCTGCACTAAATCAAAATCAGCTAACAGATCGCAGCATCACCTTATTCGTATTCATAGGCTTTGCTATTCCTGGCTTTTGGCTAGCACTTATGTTGATGTATTGGACTGGCGTACAACATACTTGGCTTCCGATTTCAGGATTGCAAAGTATTGGGCACGAGAACATGAATTGGCTCGCTCAAACCACAGACACGCTAAAACACTTAGTGCTTCCAGTATTTATTTCTGGCATTACTGGTTTGGCTGGCATTTCATTATTTGTGAGAAATGGCATGCTAGAAGTACTGCATCAAGATTACATCACCACTGCACGATCAAAAGGTTTAAGTGAAAATCGTGTAATTTATGGTCATGCTTTGCGCAATGCTTTGTTGCCGCTGATTACAATTTTTGGTTTAAGCATTCCCGGCCTAATAGGTGGTTCTGTTATTGCTGAAAGCATTTTCGCAATTCCAGGCATGGGTAAGCTGTTTTACGATGCAGTGTTAATGCGAGACTTTCCAGTCATTATGGGTATTCTTACCATAGGAGCAGTGCTCACTTTGATTGGCAATTTACTAGCAGATGTGGCCTACGCATGGGCTGATCCTCGCGTTAGACGTGGAGTGGTGCAATGAGAAAACTACTTTCTAACCCGTTAGTTTTGATTGGCTTCATTATTATTGCAAGCGTTCTATTGCTTGCAGTCATTGCCCCATTGGTTGCGCCATACGACCCAGATGCCATTGATGTAAAGGCGATATTGTTATCGCCCTCATCTCACCATTTAATGGGCACTGATGGCTTAGGTCGCGATGTATTTTCACGCATGTTATACGGCGCCCGTATATCGCTGATGGTCGGGTTTGTAGCTGTAGGTATCGCCACTGCTATTGGCATCGTCCTAGGCGCGATTGCGGGCTTCTATAGAGGCTGGGTAGATACACTCATCATGCGTATTGTTGATGTGATGTTATCCATTCCCACTTTCTTTTTGATTTTAGCAGTTATCGCATTTTTAACGCCATCAATCTGGAACATTATGATCGTTATTGGCTTAACCTCATGGATGGGAGTCACCCGCTTAGTCCGTGCAGAGTTTCTAAGCTTAAGAAATAGGGAGTTCGTATTAGCCGCTCAAGCTTTAGGGGCTAAAGATGTCCGTTTGATTTTCACCCATTTATTACCCAATAGCCTCACACCAATTATTGTCAGCTCAATTTTAGGAATTGCCAGCGCCGTGCTAGTAGAATCAGGTCTCAGCTTTCTAGGTTTAGGCGTACAAGCGCCACAAGCCTCTTGGGGCAACATCCTCACTGATGGTAAAGAATATATTCAATTTGCATGGTGGCTTTCACTTTTCCCAGGCCTAGCGATATTGATTACGGTGTTAGGGTATAATCTGCTTGGAGATGGTTTACGTGAAGCGTACAACCCCAGAAGCAGTCAGCATTAGTATTCATCATATTCAAGAGTTAAAGATAGGAACAATGTCATGGGATTTTTAGCAGGTAAAAAAGTATTAATCACCGGTTTATTGAGCAACCGCTCAATAGCTTACGGTATTGCAGCAGCGATGAAGCGCGAAGGCGCAGAATTGGCTTTCACTTACCAAATGGAAAAACACCAAGAGCGTGTTGCAAAATTAGCTGCAGACTTTGACTCTACATTAGTCTTTCATTGTGACGTTGCCGATGACAACTTGATTGATGCCCTATTCCCACAAATTGCTAAACATTGGGATGGCATAGACTCGATCGTTCATTCAATTGCATTCGTGCCAAAAGATGCACTTGATGGTGATTACCTAGAAAAAGTAACACGTGAAAACTTCCGCATCGCGCATGACATCAGCTCATACAGTTTCGCTGCGCTAGCTAAGGCAGCATTGCCGATGATGCAAGGCAGAGGCGGCAGCTTGTTAACATTGAGCTATCTAGGTGCAGAACGCACGATGCCTAACTACAACGTGATGGGCTTAGCAAAAGCCAGCCTTGAAGCCAACGTACGCTACATGGCGCAAAGCTTAGGCCCTAAAGGCATCCGTGTAAATGCGGTATCTGCCGGCCCGATTAAAACACTGGCAGCTTCTGGTATTGGTGATTTTGATAAAATGATCAGTTACAACGAAAAACATGCAGCCTTGCGCCGCAATGTAACGATCGAAGAAGTTGGCAACGTATCTGCATTCCTGTGCAGTGATTTAGCTTCAGGTGTTACTGGCGAAATCACTTACGTAGATGGCGGTATGAATATCACAGCTGCTGGCGTGATTGATTAAAATACATCAGATTTAACCCAATAAAAAAGGCACTCAAGAGTGCCTTTTTTATTATCTAACTTTTAACTATTTTGCTGCATTACTTAACAACAGCTTTTCATTCACTGTCACTTTTGCTTTTTCACGAAGTGATTGCTTATAAGCAGCGATGTATTCATTTGCTAAAGCTGCATTTAACTGAGCTTTAGCTGCTTTTTTCGTTTCTTCATCCGCTAATGAAGATGAATCAACTTTAATCACTTTAACGAGCAAGTAACCTTGCTTACTATCAGCCAAACCAGAGTAAGCAGGCAGTTTTGCGGTATTGGTTTTAAATACTTGATTCATGGCCAAATCTGTAAGACCTTGAGCATTTTTACGATCAACCGTCACCTCTTTTATCCATTCAATACCTGCAACATTTTTGCCATCACGCAAATCTTTAAGTGCAGCTTCACCTTTACTAACTGCGAGCTTAGATGCAGCCTCTAGTTTAAGTAAAGCCTCAATACCAGCTTTCACTTCATCAAAGCTCTTTGGAGCAGCAGGTTTATAGTCTACAACGCGTGCTGAAACCATATTATCTGTAGAAACTTCAATAGCTTCGGTATTGCGACGATCTTTAAGCACCTCATTTGAAAAAATCAAACTCATGATTTTGTCATTATTTTTAAAAAACTTCGCACCAGATTCACGACTTAGCCAATCCGACTTCTGTATTTGACCACCAAAAGCCTTCGCAGCTGGCTCTAAGCTACCTGATTGCGTATAAACCAAATCACTAAATGCTTCTGCTTGTTTAGCAAACTCATCTTTAGCTTTTTGGAACATTAAGTCGCCTTTGATTTGTGGCTTCAAGCTATTAAAGTCAGCATTTTGACCAGAGATTTCTGTTACTTTAATAATATGGTAGCCAAATTCAGACTCAACCAAATCGCTTACTTGATTTACTTTCATACCAAATGCCGCATCTTCAAATGGCTTTACCATTGCGCCACGTCCAAAACTGCCTAAATCTCCACCTTTAACAGCAGAACCTGGATCTTGTGAATTCTTAAGCGCTAATTGCTCAAACTTACTAGGATCTTTTTTAATTTGAGCCAAGATTTCTTCAGCTTTAGCTTTAGCTTGCTGCTTTTGCTCAGGTGTAGCACTTACGCCAAAAGCAATTAAAATATGACTGGCACGTCTTTGTTCATTACCCTGAAACTTAGCCGCATTATCATCATAATATTTCTTAACTTCATCATCGCTTACATTCACATTACGCATGAAGTTCACAGGTGCTAATGAGACAAATTCAATTTTCACTTGCTCTGGAACGATGAGTTTATTTTTATGCTGTTCATAATAGGCTTTTACTTCTTCAGGCTTAACTGTTACTTGATCAACAAAGTCTTTAGTTTTTATTTCTGACACAGTAGCAACACGTTGCTGATTAGCAAGCTGAAGTACCTCATCTGCACGCGCATTAGAAATGAATCCTAATCTAGCAATACCATCTTGCGCCTGCTGTGCCAATAAATCAGCACGCATACCTGCCTCAAATTTACTGGGTGAAAGTTGGTTTTGCGCTAAAGTTTGATCATAAAGCTCTTGTGAAAACTTGCCGTCTTTCTGAAACTCAGGCATTCCAGTCACATAAGTAGCAAGTTGTGTGTCGCTAATTGCGTACTTAGCATTGTGTATTTCATCACTTAATAATTGCTTATTAATAAGCTGGTCTAAAACTAAGGCTTTGACTTCAGGGCTATCTAATTGAGCTTGCTCAAATTTACCTTCTGATTGCAAGCGATTACGCATATTTTTCAAAGCATTATCATAGGCTTGAACAGAGATGCTGTTACTACCTACCTTAGCCACAGCAGCATTATTACCAGCGCTACTTAGGTACGAGTCAATACCAAATAATGCAAAAGGAATAGTAATTAAAGCCAATAAAGCTTTGCCAACCCAACCCTGGGCTACGGTGCGAATTTGATCTAACATAAAAACTTTCTATCCTTAATAAATACAGATCTTCTAGACCTAAAGTCTGTTCAGAAATTCAGACTTTAAGCTTTATTTCTCATTGAAAACTTTGGATGGGACTGCGTGAAATCCAAAACGTCACTAATATATCATAAGATAGGCTCAGTAATTTTCCTAGGTGCACAATACATAGCTTTTCCGTTATGCAAAAGCAAAAGTACAAATAAAAATAGCGAGTCCTAGGACTCGCTATTTTTATTTGGCGGAGCGGACGGGACTCGAACCCGCGACCCCCTGCGTGACAGGCAGGTATTCTAACCAACTGAACTACCACTCCATAAAACTTTATGTATTAACAATACTTAATTAATGCGCTCTTATTTTCAACAAAATAAAAGAGTGCTCGAAATACCAGCACTCTCAAATTTAAAATTAGGAACGGCTTAGTCACATTTTTGTGTTATTTGGTGGGTGCTAACGGGGTCGAACCGCTGACATTCGCCTTGTAAGGGCGACGCTCTACCAACTGAGCTAAGCACCCTGCTTAACCAACAAAAACGCTAGTTTACAGCATCTTTAAGAGATTTACCAGCCCTAAATTTAGGAGAGTTTGCTGCTTTGATCTTAATAGTCGCGCCTGTACGTGGGTTGCGACCATTGCGTGCCTCGCGCTTACCAACATAGAATGTGCCAAAGCCAATTAATGTTACTAAATCGCCTTTTTTCATTGCGGCAGTTATAGCTGCTGTAGTTGCATCTAACGCACGACCAGCTGCAGCTTTTGAAAGGCCAGAAGCACCTGCAATACTGTCAATCAGTTCTGATTTATTCACGAGTAATCCCCTCTTAAAGGTTGTTAAATAAAAATCGAGTTAAATTCAGGGTATTGACTACCCGTACAACTTTATATCAAGCCTATAAAGGCTGTGTCAAGCTTTTAAAGCCTAGATTGGCACTTATTTTTCTAGTGCTTGATAGCCTCAACAACAGTATTATTATTTTCCACCGACTTATCAGCAGCTTGCGCATCGTTTGCAACAATTTCATTAACTTTAGGTATTTCAGGCAAAGGTATTGGCTGTGAGGCCAAGGCAAGCGCCAACACCTCATCTATCCATTGAACAGGGTGAATATCCAAGTAATTTTTAATGTTTTCAGGAATGTCAGCCAAATCCTTGACGTTTTGACTTGGAATTAGCACGGTCTTAATGCCACCACGGTGAGCTGCAAGCAACTTCTCTTTCAAACCACCAATTGGCAACACTTCACCACGTAGCGTAATTTCACCTGTCATGGCAACATCTGCACGTACTGGAATGCCTGTTAAAATCGACACTAGCGCCGTAGTAATAGCAATACCTGCACTTGGTCCATCTTTAGGCGTAGCGCCCTCAGGAAAGTGGATATGAATATCATGTTTTTCATAGAAATCATCGGAGATACCAAGGCGTTTAGCACGACTACGAACAACACTCATTGCAGCCTGAGTAGACTCCTTCATGACTTCGCCAAGCTTACCAGTAGTCGTTGTTTTACCTTTACCAGGCAATAATACAGCCTCAATCGTGAGTAATTCACCGCCTACAGATGTCCAAGCTAAACCTGTCACTTGTCCCACTTGATTATCTTTTGCAGCAACACCATAGTCGTAGCGTTGCACACCTAAGTATTTGTCTAAGTTTTTCGGTGTAACGGTAATTTTTTTAGCAGCTTTAGCACCTTCTTTAGCCTTAACCGTAATCAACTCTTTAACAATTTTACGGCAAACTTTTGCGATTTCTTGCTCAAGCTTACGCACCCCAGCTTCACGTGAATAATAGCGAATAATATCGCGCACTGCCGCTTCAGAAACACTGGCTTCTGGTTCTTTTAAACCGTGAGACTTTAGCTGCTTAGGTAACAAATAACGCATTGCGATATTCACTTTTTCATCTTCGGTATAACCTGAAAGATGAATAATTTCCATACGATCTAAAAGCGCCGCCGGTATATTCATTGAGTTTGCAGTGGCCACAAACATTACATCTGACAAGTCATACTCCACTTCTACATAATGATCAGCAAACGTATGGTTTTGCTCAGGATCTAACACCTCTAACAGTGCAGAAGATGGGTCGCCGCGCATGTCTTGACCCATTTTATCAACTTCATCGAGTAAAAATAATGGATTCTTAACACCAACTTTGCTCATGCTTTGCAAAATCTTACCTGGCATAGAGCCAATATAAGTGCGTCTGTGACCACGGATTTCAGACTCATCGCGCACACCGCCTAAAGCCATGCGAACGAATTTGCGATTTACAGCTTTTGCAATACTTTGACCGAGCGAAGTTTTACCCACGCCTGGAGGACCAACTAGACATAAAATTGGTGCTTTAATCTTATCAACACGTTGTTGAACAGCTAAATACTCAACGATACGCTCTTTGACTTTTTCTAGACCATAATGGTCATCATCCAGAACTTTTTCAGCGGCTAATAAATCTTTGCTGATTTTCGTCTTTTTCTTCCAAGGCAAGTTAATCAGGATATCAATGTAGTTACGCACCACTGAAGCTTCAGCAGACATCGGTGACATCAACTTTAATTTTTTCAACTCACTAGCGACTTTAGCTAAGGCTTCTTTGGGCATGCGAGCCGCTTCTATGCGCTTCTCAAGCTCTTCCATTTCAGCGTTTTCATCTTGCTCGCCCAACTCTTTTTGAATGGCTTTGACTTGCTCGTTTAGGTAATACTCGCGCTGAGTTTTTTCCATTTGGCGTTTTACACGTCCACGGATACGCTTCTCAACTTGTAGAATATCAATCTCGCCTTCCATCAAGCGCAGCAAATGCTCTAAACGTTCGGCTACGCTGAACATCTCTAATATTTTCTGTTTTTCATCTAACTTCAATGTTAAGTGTGCAGCAATCGTGTCAGCTAGGCGCCCTGCTTCATCAATAGTTGCAAGTGAAGTTAATATTTCTGGTGGAATTTTTTTATTAAGCTTAACGTATTGATCAAACTGAGCGAACACAGTGCGCATCAAGGCTTGAATCTCTACATCATTCACAGACTCAGCAATGAGCTCAGCATTAGCGGCAAAGCACTCTTCTGTTTCAACAAACCCAGTAACCTTAGCACGCTGTACACCCTCAACTAAGACCTTAACTGTGCCATCGGGTAGTTTCAGCATTTGAAGCACAGTTGCAATTGTGCCGACTTCGTACAAGTCAGCAGCATCTGGCTCATCTTTATTAGCCGATTTCTGAGCAACCAACAAAATCTGCTTATTACCTTCTGAAGCAATTTCCAGAGCTTTTACAGATTTAGTGCGACCAACAAATAATGGAATCACCAAATGTGGGTAAACGACCACATCTCGCAAAGGCAATACTGGCAATAAGCCATTATCAGGAGAATATACAGGTAATGATTTTGTCATGGAGACTTCCGAATTAAACTAAAAAGTAAGCCATTTATGCCTACAGAATCATTTATGGGGCTGAAACTTTAGAGTTCAAGTCTAAAGTTTCAGCAGATGCTTTAATTTTCAAACAAAATAATTTAAAGACGAAAGCAATGAAGTGAATTAACGGCGCTTAGCCAACTGCTTCTTCAGTAGGTTTATCTGCATAAATTAAAATTGCTGGTGCATCACCGCGGACAACGCCTTCGTCCACTACAACTTTACTCAAATTTTCCAAAGAAGGTAACTCATACATAATATCGAGTAAAGAATGCTCAAGAATTGATCGTAAGCCTCGAGCACCTGTTTTACGCTCTAGTGCTTTTTTAGCAATTAAGAGTAATGCAGACTCTCTAAATTCTAACTCGACACCTTCCATCTTAAAGAGCTTGATATATTGCTTAGTGAGTGCATTTTTAGGCTCTGTCAAAATAGTCATCAATGCAGCTTCATCAAGTGACTCTAATGTTGCAACCACCGGTAAACGACCAATAAACTCTGGGATTAAACCGAATTTAATCAAGTCTTCAGGCTCTACATCGCGCAGCACTGCGCCTACCTGGCGAATGTCATTTTTACCTTTTACTTCTGCACCAAAACCAATACCACCTTTTTCGGAGCGTAAGCGGATAACTTTTTCTAAGCCGTCAAAAGCACCACCACAGATAAATAATATATTAGTCGTATCAAGCTGAACAAACTCTTGATTTGGGTGCTTACGACCACCTTGTGGCGGTATGGAAGCAACCGTACCTTCTATTAGTTTGAGCAAGGCTTGCTGTACGCCCTCACCCGAAACATCACGTGTGATAGAAGCGTTTTCAGATTTACGTGAAATCTTATCCACTTCATCGATATAAACAATACCACGCTTGGCTTTTTCTACGTCGTAATCACATTTTTGCAATAGTTTTTGCATAATGTTTTCTACGTCTTCGCCCACATAACCTGCTTCAGTCAAAGTGGTAGCGTCTGCCATCACGAATGGCACATCAAGCAATCGTGCCAATGTTTGCGCTAATAATGTTTTGCCTGAACCTGTTGGGCCTATCAACAAAATATTACTTTTTGAGATTTCAACTTCGTCTTTTTGACCACCATCAGACAGATTGTTGTGCCCAAGACGCTTGTAATGGTTGTATACCGCAACCGCTAAGTTCTTTTTAGCGTGTGTTTGACCAATCACATATTGATCTAAAATCTTACAAATTTCTTGTGGTGTAGGTAAGCTTTGATCTGTTGATTTCAAGCCATCAGTATTCTTTACTTCTTCTCTGATAATGTCATTACACAAATCAACGCACTCATTGCAAACGAACACAGAAGGCCCAGCAATGAGTTTTTTTACTTCATGTTGGCTTTTGCCACAGAATGAACAATAGAGTAGCTTGTCGCCGTCGGCTTTATTCGCCATGTGTAATTCCTAATTAAATTGTAGCTTTTGTAACAACATCACTATTATTACGACTTCAAAACCTTTAACTTTAAAGTAATCTTATGCCGCTTCCGTGCGACTTTCAATCACTTTATCAATCATGCCATATTCAACTGACTGTGTAGCACTCATAAAGTTATCACGCTCAGTATCACGGTCAATCTCAGCGGGTGTTTTGCCTGTATGGTGCGCCAAAATATCATTTAATTTTGCACGCAAATACAAGATTTCTTTAGCATGAATTTCAATGTCGGTAGATTGACCTTGGAAACCACCTGACGGCTGGTGAATCATCACGCGTGAGTTTGGAAGACTAAAACGTTTACCTTTAGCACCCGCAGCTAATAAAAATGCGCCCATACTTGCCGCTTGGCCAATACACAACGTGCTTACATCGGCTTTGATGAACTGCATGGTGTCATAAATAGACATGCCGGCAGTCACAGAACCACCTGGAGAGTTAATATATAAAGAAATATCTTTATCTGGGTTTTCAGCTTCTAAGAATAGAAGCTGAGCCACCACAAGGTTTGCTGACATATCGTTGACTGGGCCAACAAGAAATATCACACGCTCTTTTAATAAACGTGAATAGATGTCATAAGAGCGCTCACCACGACCGCTCTGCTCTACAACCATTGGAATATAACCCAAGCCCTGAGGGCTCATATTTAACTCTGCTTGCGGTTGTTGCATACTATTCATATTAAAACCTGTCATTTAGGCATTTCCCATTAAATCATCGAATTTAACTTTTTTATCAGTTACTTTAGCTTTGGACAACACATAAGCCACAGCGTTCTCTTCAGTAGCCAAAGCTGATGGCTCATCTAAACGTTTAGGATCAGCGTAGTACCAAGTCACCACGTCTGCTGGGCGCTCAAAGCTTTGTGAGAACACATCAACCATCGCACGAATCTGGTCTGCATTTGCATGTAAACCATTAGTATTAATCAACTCACCCAAAATCAAACGAAGTGTAGTGCTACGTTTAGCCTGCTCTTCAAACATTGAAGGCTCAAGTTTTATGGTACTCAAATCAGCGCCACGTTGTTTTAGATTTTGTGCAGTAGTTTCCATCATGCGGTTGATTTCAGAACCAAGCAATATGCGAGGAATCTCGAAGTCAGCACTATCAACCAAAGCTTGGAATACTTGCTCTTTAAGTTTAGCGCTTACACGCTTAGTAACTTCTTGATTCAAACTTTCAGTGATTTCAGCTTTCATTTTTTCAACGTCACCGTCTTCAATACCTAGGCTTTTTGCAAAGTCAGCATCTAATTCAGGTAGTTTTGGCTCTGAAACGCTTACATAAGTGACATCATAAGTGACTGTTTTGCCTGCAAGTTGTTCTGGTGTGTGGTCTGCTGGATAGCTAATATCAAACTGCTTTGAAGTGCCTGCCTTACCGCCAGTTAGTTCAGCGTCGAAAGACTCTACACGGCCAGCCTCACCCAAGACCAAATCAATGCCTTTGTCGCCCGTAGATTCAACTTCTTTGCCATCGATTGAAGCTTTAAGTGTCACGTTAACGCGGTCACCTTTTTTAGCCGCACGTTTAACAGGTGAATAGCTCACACGTTGCTTCACTAAAACATCCAATGTTTTTTTAACATCAGCCTCACCCACTTCAATCACTGGGCGCTCAATTTTCATTTTAGCTAAATCACCATAAACAACTTCAGGAAACACTTCAAAAGTAGCTGTGTATTCCAAGTTTTGCGTTGCAGCATCGAAAGGTTTGTGTTCAATATTTGGATAGCCCGCAACGCGCAATTTAGCTTCGTCTACAGCATCACCAAAGCTTTTCTCAACAGCGCCAGAGTACACTTCATCACGCACTTGATCACCATAATGCTGATTCACCAAGCCCATAGGCGCTTTACCTGGTCTAAAACCAGCAAATTTTGCCGTACGTGACATTTGAGCCAAGCGCTGATGAATTTGCGCCTGAAGTGGTTGGAGTGGAACTGAAATCGTAATACGACGTTCTAGTTTACTGATAGTTTCAACATTCAATGCCATGCGGTTTATTCCTAAAGTCAATATTCTAAATATTAAGTACGTAATGTAGGCAAAAGTTACACCCAAACATTGCCACAGACGTGCTTTACAAGTAAGTTGGAACGAAAAAGAGAGCGTCAAAAACTATGGTTTAATTAGTACCGCAACAAGCCCCAAAAAAAACTCGTGTGACTTTTTTGTTAAACACAAATAACTTAGCTTCACATGCCCACTACTTCGCTTAATTTAAGCGGGAAACTATAGCATATTCAGCTTTTGTTAACAAACGACAGTGGGAATTTTATTTTTTACTTGCAACAAAAAAATCAGAATGCATTTGTATCTAAGTCAAAACAGCAAATCTTGACACCTCGGCAACTCTTCTAATGAAACATGCAGTGATAATAAAAAAAGGACACGTTAAGTGTCCTTTTTAAAATACATCCTATTAGCTCATATTACCAAGTACGTTTAACATAGAAGAAAATGTTACTTTGGTTAAGATCCCTACCATTTGCTGTGTAAAAAACCTCATCTTCAACATCAAAAGTTGATGTATATACTGCACCAGCATTAAAGCCACCTATCGGCTTTCCTCCAGTAGGCAAACTAAAGTCTCTGTTTAGTCCAATTGCAAAGTCACCTTGGTCGCCTGTTAGGTGTCTAGTGTTTTGATAACCAACTTTAGTCATGAAGTTTAAATCACCAACTGGCAATTTGTAGTTAACTTTCAACTCATGATAGTCAGCACCATCAGTATCTCCATCACGCCCATTTACATTATCTGCACCGTAGTAATCAGTGAGCACACGATAGTAAGTGTATGTAAGAAATTTATAAGAAACAGCTAAAGAAGCTTCAAACGAATTCTCAGTATCTCTAGTGTTAATAAATTTAGTACCTATTTTATGACCTTCGAGGTAAGCATAATAATTACCCATGAAGTTTAATCCAATTCCATTCTCAAAAGTGTGTGCGTAACCGGCGTAAAAATCCGACTCCACATGATTTCCTTCTGTACCTGCAGACTCACCATTATAATATGGATCAAGATTAGACCACCAAGTACCCAAATAAAAACCACTACTATGCGCCCAATCGACACCACCTTGTAATGCAGGACCATCACTTAACTCAACACCGCGAAACATATAGTTACTATACAAACCCAAGTTGTAAGTAAGTGTATATGCTGGTGCTGGTTCGGCCACCACTGGAGCCACTTCTTCTGCTGAAGCATAAGCACAGCTAAATAAAATTGGTGCTGCGCATAATGCGCTTACCACGTGGCGATTTGTAATCCAACTCAATGCTTTCATGTGATTTCCTTAATTAATGAAAAGATTAAAACTAAAACTAAATTTCTTGTATGGATATTGAATTAATTATTCCTACGCTGCAACATATAATTCACATATATACAACAATTCAACATAAATACAACAGCTTACTTAGCTTAAATGTGGTGCATATTTGCTAATTTTGCACCTTGCAGGTGCAAAATTAGCGTCATACCCACTTATCCTAATGATTTATAAGGATAATTTAATATCCAACAAGTCTGAAAAATAGCATTCAATTACAACACAACAACTTTAAAAATCTTTTAGACAACAAAAAAGGGCTTCCCATTTGGGAAGCCCTTATATTTGGTGCGAAAGGAGAGACTCGAACTCTCACGCCTTACAGCGCTGGAACCTAAATCCAGTGCGTCTACCAATTCCGCCACTCTCGCAGGTAGATAACGACTAAACTACCGCCGTTTCAAACAAGCGGGCATTATATCTCAACTACTGCAAATGGGAATAGATAAAACTGAAATATTTGTATATTTCAGTTTAAATACATCTTTGCTCGGGTTTACGGCTGATTATCTAGCAGTGCTAGCCACGATTATGCGAGAATGACACATATATTATATGAATCATTAATACCATTTAAATAGAGTCGATATCATGCAAACTAACATCAATCAAAACGAAATCAATATGCTAAGAGCTGAATTAGAGCTTTTAATGCGCGAACGCCAATCTTTGTTGAAAGTAACGGGTGCTGCTGCGGGCTTGATTGCAGAGATGGATAGTCACGACCTAGCTATTTCAACGATAGAAGCCGCTGACTTACTTGCAACAACCATTAATGGCTTAAGTGAAGAGACGTTGCAAGATGCATTAAGCGCAGTAAATGCAGAAATCGTTGAATAACACTCCCGTAATGATGCCTGAGTTCTGCATTCATTACTTCTGCTGCCATTATTACTGCTTTGATTAAGCACGCTAAACTAAACACAAACCACCAACCAAGGCTACTTAAAACAATTGCCTTAGCGACTTGCTTTTCAACAGTTTTAGCCAGCTGTAGTTTTCAACAGTATGTTGCTAAACCCATTGAACCCACAACTAATGCTGCCAAGTTTGAGCTTAAAGACCCTTCAGGCAAATCGTTTACAGAATATTTGCTAAATAACGGTTACCCGGCCGAACACTTACCAATTCAACAATGGGGCTTAGACGAACTAACCTATTGCGCGCTCTTTTTTCACCCCAGTTTAGATGTGGCGCGCGCTCAGTGGCGCGCAGCTCAATCTTCAGAGGCTAGAGCTGCACAACGTCCTAACCCTACACTTAACGGCAATCTAGCGCACAGCGATGATCCTGACCCAACAAAAAAGCCATTTGCTTTTGGCTTGAGCATCGACTTACCAATAGAAACTGCCAATAAGCGTGATATACGTATAGAGAACGCTCAACATTTATCACAGGCAGCCAAGCTTGAAATTGCACAAACGGCTTGGCAACTGCGACAAAATATTGCTCAAACGCTGACTGAATACGAGTTTAATCAGACTCAATTGCGCTTGTTATCAGAAGAAGAATTGCGTCGCGAAGAAATCGTGAACATGTACCAAAAGCGTGTCAGTACTGGTGCAGCTTCTAATATTGAGCTTAGTAATGCAAAACTACAATTGCAAACCGCAAGCGCTACGGTCAATTCCGCGCAACAGAATAAACTGATCTTACTGTCTAAACTTGCCAGCAATATTGGACTGCCTCTAGCTAAAGTAAAAACAATGTCTCTGGCAATCGATCATAAGCGACCATTTGACAATACTCCAAACGCAGATATACAAACGACTGCCCTACTCAACCGCCTAGATATTAGAATTGCACTTGAGCGTTACGCGGCAGCAGAAACTAAATTGAAGTTGGAAATTGCTGGGCAATATCCTGACATCGTGATTAGCTCAGGTGCAGCTTATGAATTTGGCGATAATATTTGGTCGCTTGGTTTATCTGGTCTACTTAGCTTGCTGAATAAAAACAAAGTCGCTATCGCTGAGGCAACCATGCTACGCGAAGTTGAGGCAGCGCAATTCGAAGCATTACAAACGAAAGTGATATTAGATGCGAGCACTGCAAATGCTGAAGTCAATCAAGCCAAACAAGCGTTGGAACATCAGCAGCGTCTATTGACTCAACAACAATCAAACACTCAACGCATGCAGCGGAAACTAGCTGCAGGTGACATTGATAGATTAGAAATGACTTATGCTAAATTAGAAGATATTAACGCTGAGAAGAATGTAGCTATCGCCAATTTTCAACTAAATAAATCACTAGACCAATTAGAAAATACTTTGCAAAAGCCACTTGCCAATGATGGTGCACCAGGTTCAAAAATAGTGAAAGCTGCAATTAAATTAGAGGGTGAAAAATGAACCGTAAGGCAACCATTATTATCGGCCTGCAAGCGGCATTAATTGTCATTTTATTTTGGTTTTTAATTTTTTACGGTAAAGACGAATATGAAGCGGCGAGTACCAAAGGCGAAGAAGGTATTGAGACTAAATCACTGGTAGTCGCCAATCAAGCAAATGAAAAAGGTGCGGCAACCCTCATATTGCCAACTGCATTACAGCAACAAAGCGGCATACAGTCCACTAAACTACAAACAACACAAAACCAATCGGCTACGGCGTCATTCGGTACGGTAGAGCCAATCGACAGCTTAATAGAAATGCGCACCCGTTATTTTGCCGCTCTTGCTGATGGCAATGTGTCGCGCTCAATGATTACAAGTACCGAGCAAAACTTACACCGTTTACAGCTTTTAAACCAAGATGATAAAAACGTGTCTGACCGCGCCGTGCAAGAAGCACAAGCGAGCTTGAATAGTGAGAAAGCAAAGTTAGGCACTTCCGCAACATTAGCCAATGGCATACGCGATAATATGCGTCAGCAATGGGGTAGCACGTTAGCTAATTGGGCAACGCAAACTACAAGTAACAATGAGTTTGAATCACTTTTGCAATCACGTGAAGTGCTGCTAAAAATCACTTTACCATTTGATGTTACGCCAAATAAAAATACCACACTGCAAATTGCACCTATGGGTTCGCAAACACAGCTTGTTAAAGCACGATTTATCTCAGATGCATCACAAGCTGACAGTACTATTCAAGGTAAAACTTATTTTTATAGTGCGCCCGCTGGCAGCCTGCGTGCTGGCATGCGCGTAACAACAAGGCTTAACACGCAAGGTAAGGCGAGTTCTGGCGTGATTATTCCGCATGAAGCCGTTGTTTGGTATTCCAATCAGGCATGGGTTTACCAAAAAACAGGGGCAGAAAAATTTATCCGCCGTCTGATTAGCACTGAAGTTGAAATTGAAAGTGAAGCGATTAGTGGCTGGTATAACACTACAGGGTTGGTGGCAAACGATGAAGTGGTGATTAGTGGCGCGCAGCTATTATTATCAGAGGAATTAAAATATCAGATTAAAAATGAGAACGAGGACTAATCTCTATCATGATGTCCGCCCTCGTCCGTTTTTCTATTCGCTTTCATGGTGTAGTCATTGGCTTGGCCTGCCTGCTCGTCGTGTACGGCGTGTATGGCCTTAGCCGCACTAATTTAGATGTATTCCCAGAGTTCTCGCCGACACTAGTCGTTATACAAACTGAATCGCCGGGCTTATCCTCCAGTCTAGTAGAGCAGTTAGTCACACAACCGATAGAAACTACACTATCAGGCACGGTAGGTGTTGAATCTATGCGTTCTCAATCTATACCTGGTTTGTCTGTAATCACTATTATATTCGATGAAAATACTGATATATATCGCAACAGACAAGTGGTGGCTGAGCGATTAGCTACGCTCAATAACCAATTACCGAAAAACATCGTACCCAACATTACGCCATTGGCATCAAGCGCCAGCACGGTTCTAGGGATGGGTATTACCTCAGATAAACGCAGTTTGATGGAGCTACGTACACTGGTTGATTGGACAATACGCCCACACATTATGGCCGTGCCTGGCGTGGCAGATGTGAACGTATTAGGTGGTGATGTACGGCAATTTCAGATTTTGGTTGATCCCAGCAAACTCATACGTTACAACCTGTCTATTCAAGAAGTATTGACTGCAACATCACGTGTTACAGGCGTACGCGGCGCAGGTTATATTGAAAATAATAATCAACGCATTTTAATTAATACAGAAGGCCAAGCTAAAAACGTAGGTCAGCTTGGACAAATGCCTATTGTGCACCGCAATGGACAAACAGTGCGCTTAAGCGACTTGGGGCAAGTGGTAGAAGGCGCAGCACCAGCCATTAGTGCAGCAGCAATTAACGGTAAAGAAGGTGTATATTTTTCTGTACAAGGTCAACTGGGCGCAAATACCAAAGCGGTAACAGAAGCGGTTGAAAAGGCCATGCGCGAACTGGCGCCAGAACTAAAGGCTCAGCAAATCACGTTTTATCCTGCCCTGTTCCGCCCTGCCAGTTTTATCGAAACCGCAATCGATGGCGTTAAAACTGACATTTTGATTGGTTCAACACTGGTCATTGCCGTGTTATTTCTATTTTTGTTTAATGTGCGTACCGCGTTTATTTCTGCCACGGCTATTCCACTTTCACTACTCGCAGCTACAATCGTGTTGGGCTACTTTGGCACTGGTTTGAACATTATGGTGCTTGGCGGCTTAGCCATTGCATTGGGAGAAGTGGTCGATGACGCAATTATCGACACTGAGAATATTTTTAGGCGTATGCGTGAAAATCGACTGCTAGCTAATCCACTCCCTGCGCATCAAGTCGTGTTTAATGCCTCTATGGAAGTGCGAAGCTCGGTTGTGTACGCCACGATTATTGTTGTGCTGGTATTTTTACCGCTACTAACGCTATCAGGTGTAGCAGGCAAACTGTTTGCACCTTTGGGCTATGCTTATATCAGCGCGATTGTAGCTTCTTTAGTGGTAGCCCTCACTTTAACGCCTGCGCTATGTTACATATTTTTTTCTCGCGGAAAATTAGACAGTAGCGACCCACCACTCATTGCTTGGATGAAAAAAGGCTACGTCCGCTTATTGCAACGCATTGAACGTAATTACGTGATGGTGATTAGCCTGACAACCATCGTCATTGCGCTAGGTTTAGGAATTTTACCGTTATTTAAAAGTCAGTTTATTCCTAATCTGCATGAAGGCCATTACATCATGCACATGACCGCTGTGCCAGGGACATCTGCACGTGAGTCTTTACGCATTGGCGAAAAAGTTGCTGCGGTTGTTGGGCACATCAAAGGCGTTAAATCAGTGACGCAATGGGTTGGTCGTGCACCTAATGCCGCAGATACGTTTGGCACACACTACAGCGAGTTTGAAGTTGAGCTAGATAGCTTGTCAGGCCCTGAACAAAATCGCGTACTCAATAACATACGCGAAGAATTAGCGGGCGAAGCGGTAGATGACGACAATGATGGCAAAGCTGAAACTGGCTTTATCGGTGTGACTTTTGCCATCAACACTTTTTTAACTGAACGTATTGAAGAAACTATTTCAGGCTTCACCGCCGCTATGGTAATTAATATTCACGGACAAGATTTAGATGCTTTAGACCGTGATGCACGCGAAGTAGCAAACATACTTAGCAGCATTCCAGGCGCCTCAGAAGTACAAATTCAATCACCGCCTGGCACCCCAGAACTCACCATACGCTTACGACCAGAGCAGCTTGCATTGTATGGATTACAATCACTTGATGTACTAGAAAACATACAAGCAGCCTATGAAGGTGTGCAAGCTACGCAAGTCTATCAAGGTAATCAAGTGACCAGCGTGAATGTGATGTTCAGCCGTTCCGTACGTGATGATTTGCGCGAAATTGGCTCGCTACCTCTTAAAAATCCTGACGGTAAGATTATCTACCTCAAGGATGTAGCTGACATTAGCCAAGAAAACGGCCGCTCAAAAATTCTACATGCAGGGGCTAAACGCATCCAAACCGTCACTTGCAACATCCATAACCGTGATATTGCCAGCTTTGCGAGTGAAATGAAAAAGCGTATTAAAGCTGAAGTCCAATTATCGTCTGGCAATTTTGTTACGTATACAGGTGAAGCTGAAGCCAATGCAAAATCTCGTGAAGACTTAATTGTGCATTCATTGCTCGCAGCGGTTGGTATCTTCCTGATGTTGTATATCGCCTTTGGCAGACTACGCAACTTACTGCTCACTTTCGCCAACCTACCCTTCGCCCTAATTGGCGGCGTAATTGCTGCCATGTTTACTGGTGGCTGGATTTCATTAGGCTCTCTAGTTGGCTTTGTCACACTATTTGGCATCACTCTGCGCAACTCAATCATGATGGTATCGCACTACCAGCACCTGATTGACGAAGAAAACTGTGTTTGGGGGCTAGAAACCTGCATACGAGGTGCATCAGAACGACTACCATCAATCTTAATGACAGCACTAGTAACAGCGCTAGGCTTGCTACCTTTAGCCCTAGGTAGCGGTCAGCCAGGACGAGAAATCGAAGGCCCAATGGCGACGATTATCGTTGGGGGATTAGTGACTTCAACGATACTAAATTTATTAATACTGCCCACAATTATGTTGCATTTTGGACAGTTTAAAAAAGAGAACTTTACTTAACTATCATCCGAGCTAATCATATTTAATATATTTAAAACGCGCATCTTCATTGGGCGTGCCTTCTAGAACACCACCTTCTAATGCGGGTTGCCAGGCAATCACTGACTCAATCTTCGTTGCCAACTCAAAGTCTTTATCTGTGATGCCTTTAGCGTCATGCGTACATAATTTCACAATCACAAACGCATAAGAAACCGTTAAGTCTGGATGATGCCATGCCGCTTCCGCCAAGTGCCCTACCGTATTCACCACCATGAGCGTCGCTTTCCAACCGCTAGTTCTATACTTACGGCGGATCCAGCCATTCTCTAAAAACCAATGCGGCAGTTCAGCCTTTAATTTCTCTTCGACTTCTTGGTCGGAGTACACTTTACTTGTCGTCATAAAATCACCTTTAACTGATTATATTATTGAGCTGCAAACCTTTTTCTTGCAGCTTTTTCACACTAAAACCTTGCTCAAAAATAGTGTAATCCGCTTTATTTAGCACCCAAGCATTAAAGTTTTTACCTTTGGAAAAGTTAACGAATTGACTGTCTATTAACTCATCATCTACTAAATGCTGCAACTTGCTTGGTGCTTCTTTTTGATAAGTGATCAAAGACTTAGATTTCACCAATATAAGCTGTTCCGCACCTAATTTATTAGCAAGCCAAGCGCTCAAGCTATCGGATGTCACTTGCCAATTTTGCGGGATACTAGTATCAGCCAAAGCCATTTTGCTGGGTAGCCACACAATCCCGCGATGTTGCCAGCCGCGCTCAGCAAGTTCTAACTCACTGCTCGCAGTAACCAAGCCAGGATTCATACCTGCAAGCAATAAACCAAACTGATCCATTGCTAAAAGTGCTAATTGATGTGCCACTTCATCGCTAACATTTGAAATTTGTTGCGCCTCGCGCACGGAGTTTGCAAACAAACCGCCACCAGGCACAATCACCACTTTGCCATCACCAAATTTCACTAATAGCTCAAGCCAGCGCAACAATTCTGGTGCGCCGAGCAAACTACCGCCTAATTTGATTACCCACATGTGGTCACCCTGAAATAGCTATCTTAATCTGCATGCCTAAAAAATCGCATAGTTTTCATCATACTTGAAGCCTTATCCAAAGTTTCGGCGTACTCTTTTTCTAAAACTGAGTCTGCCACAATGCCGCCACCAGCATAAAAATTGATTTCACCTGCACCATTCTCATCTTGCGAATATACAGCAGTACGAATTGCAATATTCGTATCCATATTGCCACCAAAACCAATGTAGCCAATGGCGCCACAATAAACGCCGCGTCGATTGGGCTCTAACTCTTCAATAATTTGCATAGATCTTAATTTTGGAGCACCAGTAATCGAGCCGCCGGGGAAGCAACCGCGGAGTAAATCAATCACTGATTTGCCCGGTTTTAATATTCCAGTGACGATACTGACCAAATGATGCACGTTAGCAAAGCTTTGCAGTAGAAACAGTTTATCAGCCTTCACTGAGCCTATCTCGCAGCTCTTACTAATATCGTTACGTAATAAATCAACGATCATCAAGTTCTCAGCACGGTCTTTAATGCTCGCTTGCAAATCATCAGCATATTGCTGATCTTGCTCAGCATCTTCAGAACGCGGCCTAGTGCCTTTAATGGGCCGAGTTTCCACATGCGTACCTACAACCTGCAAAAATCGCTCTGGTGAGCCTGAGAGCACCTGCAAATGACCAAAATTCATATAAGCCATAAACGGCGCTGAGCTTATTTCCCTCAACTTATTGTAAGCAACCCAAGCATTTCCACGCGCTTTAGCCGAAAAACGTTGCGCTAAATTTACTTGGTAGCAGTCACCTTCAATAATGTAACGCTTAATCGCGTTAAAAGCCTTAGCGTACTGGCTAAAATCCATATTACTGGTTACAGCAGTGGTTAACTCAAAGGCGTCTAAATTTTCAGATTCAGCGGGCGATTGAGATTCTATAGACGCATCAAACAGAGCACATAAATCAGCCCAACCATCACGTGTCGATTGCTGAAAACCATGTGAAACCAAACAAGCTGTTTTCTCACGATGATCAACCACCACCGCCCAATCATAAATACCCACCATCATGTGTGGAATAGTCGGATTGAGTGAACTCAGATTAGGCAAGATTTCTACTTGTCGCGCTAAATCGTACGCAAAATAACCAACCGCACCTCCACAAAATGGCAAAGCATTCTGTGCGGTTTTGTAAGGTGCCATCAGGCTATTCAGAATATCAAATGGATCATCAAAACTCACTTCCACTTGACCCTGCCGAGTGATCTCCGACTTGGTTTTAGCACCATCGTCAATGGTACTCACTGTGATGAACGGATCTGCCACAATAATGTCATAACGCCCATATTGGCTTTGCGGCTGACCGCTGTCGAGCAATATCGACCATGGCTTATGACTTAATCGTGCAAATAGCTGCGCTGTGTTTACTTGATATTTTAAATTGTGTTTAAGCAAATTCATGTCTGATTCAATTGGGTTTAATGACTATGTAATGCCAAATAAGCTACAGCATAGGCTGGCAAACAAACCGTTGCCCAATGTTTTAATTCATTATCGTTAGAAGATAGCGGATGAGCAATAAAATCTGCGACGTCTACATAAGGCAGTTTCATGTTCGCAGAGATTTCTCGTGCTAAAAAACTCCCAGCCCCTGCGCCTATGATACTTAATCCAGCATTATTCTTAACGCGTAAAGTATGTTTAGTTGCCACCTCTTGCAAGCGCGAAACTTGCTGCTGCTTAAAAGCTTGTGCCAGTATCATCCAAGTATCTAATGGCTTATCTTGGGCATCGTGTCCTATCATACGTGCAACTCGCTGCGCGCTTGCATGGACAGTCTTTTCTTTACCATCAGCAGTGTCCGTCATATCATCTTCGCTAACCAAGTCATCAGTCAGCCGATAGACATCAGCTGTAGTCGCGAAATACTCCGCTGCAACAGAAGTGACTGTATTCTCAAACTGAATTTTTTGCGTAAGCGCCATCAGTGGTGTTCGTATCACACCAGTGTAAACCAACTCCTCAGTTTGCATACGTGCAGCATCGGTTAATCCTAAGCAAACTGGTTGATGCTCAGTAATCAAAACAAAATCCGAGGTTGTACTGCCAATATCAATCAACAATGCATGCCCTATTTGCTTAGCAACAAAACCCGCACTTGCTAACCAATTGGCAGAGGCAATATGCTGCCAATGACTATTCACTTCATCTATTGTGATAAAACCAGCAAAATCTGCAGCGGACGCACCTGTATAAAACTGCTTGGTACCAACAAGTTTGGCATACATGACACGGCTAATCTCATATACACCAGTTTGACGATTTGCAAATAAATCGACAAGCTCGCCTGTCATCGTAATCGCATGTGCCGCAGTTGAAATAGAGAATTGACTTAGCACCTCATCAATGGCTGCTTCTAACTCATTCAAACCGCGCCACAATGCACACGGCACTTGAAGCACTTGCACCAGGTTACCTTCAGCATTAAGCAAGGCTGCTTTAAGGTGCGCCCCACCGACATCCCAGCCTATGATAGATAATTTACTCATAATGAAACTTCAACCACGTTTTTTTGCAACACAGGCATCGTAAATTTGGAGTCTTTAATGCTTTCTAAAATTATTTTTGCTGGATTATGTCCGATTGCCTCGCGCAAACCGGCATAACTGGTGGTAAGTCGCGGGTTGATTTCAACAACATAAATTTTGTCATTTTCAACATCAACAATCACATCTACACCTATATAACCCGCGGCATCTGGCAGCATTTTAGCAACTTTACGAGCAAGTGTTTCAAACCGCTGCCAATAATCCTGCATGCCGTTTATTGCAACACCATTTAAGTTAAACGTATCAGCATTAAGGCTGATATTTTGTTTATTACAACTTAATAACCAGCTCTTGCCAGCTCGGCAAAGCATAGAAAAGCTTGCAGCAACACCCTGCTGATAGGGCTGAACAATATAGTTTAAATACCTGTCATCTTGTTTTAACCAAGCCATTAATTTTTGCAATTCATCAAATATTTTAATACCTTCACAACCTGCACCATCCTCGGGCTTTGCAACCCAACGGCTATGGCTCAGGGTTTGTATAGATTTAGCCTCAGTAAAAGCTGTATCTAGTACAAAATCTTCACCTGCAATGGTAGGTATTGTGAAAATTTTGGCTTCCTGTAAAGCCTCGTAAGCTAAAGATTTACTGGTGCCAATTAAAGTAGAATCAAACTCACATCCTAAAAAAATCACATCGGCTTCGTAGCACATCTCACTTAACTTCAATAAAGTACCATTTGATTCTGGCGCAATCAGCCAAACCAAATCAACCTGATTCAGCATGTTTTTAAAGTTATCTTCGAAGTTGCTATCAACTTGCAAGCTACTTTTAACTAAGGGCGACCCCGCTAATCTATTATCATGTGTTGTCACAACTTCATAGCCATCAAGCTCAATCAAGTCAGCCAGTAGTGCGTCACGCATCAACGTACCTTCTTTAACCAACGATGCAGGTAATGCCTCTGCACATAAGCCGCCACCAGTGATAAACTCGCATACAAACAGTTTTAATAGCGGCTCTACTTTAGGCGGTTCCATTTGAAAGTTATTCCAGTAATCGATATATTAAACGGCGTGGTGGTTCATGCAAAAAAAGGTGATCGAGCGGCGTATCAAGCAATACATTCTCAACTTACACCATCATCGCAACCATTAGATATTGTAGCGGCTTTATTAGAGCTTTATCCGTTTCAGCAGCTCTATATTGCGGACTTAAATGCGATTCAAAAATTAGATACTAGACACGAAAATAATTATAACGTGATTGCCTCTATTAAAGAGCGTTACCCAGCACTTGAGTTGTGGGTAGATGCTGGTATTAGCAATAACGTAGAACTTAATTTTTGGCAGAAACTCGGTACTCGTTTAATAATCGGCAGTGAAAACTTTATCAACATTAGCGACTACTCGCTACTAAATACCTTAGACAAAAACTATATTTTATCGTTAGATTTTATGCCGCTTGGCTACCAAGGACCAGCAGAGCTGCTTACCAAAACAGAATGTTGGTCACAGGATGTCATTGTGATGTCTCTAAGCAATGTTGGGGCGAATAATGGTATGAATATAGATTTACTGCAAAAGACTATGGCGCGCGCAAAGGGCTTTAATATCATTGCGGCTGGTGGCATTAGAAATGTAGACGATTTAATTATGCTAAAAGAAATGGGGATAAGTGCCGCATTACTCGCCACAGCTCTGCACCAGAAGCAAATTTCAACTGAGCAACTTGAAAGTATCAAGCAATAAAGTTTAAGCCAACAAAAAGCCCGACAAGTCGGGCTTTTAATAAACAAAAATAATTACTTTAAGATAATTATTTTTTATACAATTACTCTAAGTTTGCATGAATTGCGCGCATGCCTTCTTCAGTTAAGTCTTTAGCAAAAATCAAATCAGCAATAGCCGCTTCTAAGAACACTAAAGTTGAAAGCTCAAATTGTGAGCCCATAGGCATACCCTTTGTTAGTGGGAAGCTGTTATCGTTACCAATTTGGATAACCAAATCAGCAACATCAGCCATTGCAGAAGATTTTTTCATTGAAATAACAACTAGCTTAGCGCCAACAGATTTTGCTTTTTTAACAAAAGGCAATAATGTTTCTGTACCTCCTGAACCTGAAACCAATAGCAACAAATCGCCAGCCTTGATTGCTGGAGTTACCACTTCACCGATCATGCTGACGTTGTAACCTGCATGCACTAAACGCATAGCGAAGAAACGTGAAACCAATAGTGAGCGACCTGCACCGCCAATGAATGTACGACCAGCACCTTCAACTAGCTTCAAAAGCTCAGCGGCTTTAGAATTGTCTGTTTCAGACAAAATGCTAGTTAATTTATCTAAAATTAATTTTTGACTGCTACTCATGATTTTTTCCTTATATATTCAACGGTATTATATTAAATAGTACCGTATTTAAATGCACTGTGATTGTACGGTTTATTAAAAAAAATCCCGACTCGATTAAGAGTCGGGATTTTTTAATTACTCATTTCAATAATTACTTATTGAGTTTGGTTAATTAAAACCAAGCTTAAACTTAAGCGTGAGCAATAGCTGTGATTTCAGCAGCAGAAGCAGCAGGATCAGCAGCGCCGTAGATAGCAGCACCAGCTACAATGATAGTAGCGCCAGCATCACGTACTTGTGCAGTTGTAGCAGCTTTAACGCCACCAGCAACTGAGATTTCAACGCCTAGGTTCAAAGCAGCAACCAAAGCTAAGTCAGTGAATGGTGTTTGACCAGCAGCTTGTTGATCTAAACCAGTGTGAACGCCAATGATGTGCGCGCCAGCAGCAGCAACTTCTTTAGTTTTAGCAGCTTTATCAGCAACGTTGATCAAGTCAACTTGAGCTTTTTTGCCGTATTTGTTAGCAACATCGATTACGCCTTTGATTGTACCGATATCAGCACAACCTAGAACTGTACAGATGTCAGCGCCAGCTTTGTAGAATGGCTCAGCTTCGTAGAAACCAGCATCCATTGTTTTTAAGTCAACTAAGATTTTGTTGTTTGGGAATTTAGCGCGCAAAACTTCAAGCAATTTAACACCGTTGTGTTTAATGCAAGGTGTACCGATTTCAAGAATGTCTACGTGTGGTGCAACTAGTGTTGCTAATGCAACTGTACCGTCAAAATCTAATGAATCTAAAGCCATTTGTGTTAATGCCATGGTGTTTCTCCGTTTAATAATTTTTTAAAATCTTACTAATTTATTGCTATTTTAGTAAAAAAACTCCATTTCAACCTTATCAAAGGCTGAAATGCTAATTTAATACTATAATTTTTTACTACACTAAAAACTGGACACTTATAGTAAATGTCTAGCAAATATAAGTCAATTCTAAACTTGCAACATTACACTCAAATTACAAAATTTAGAATTTGACTAAATTACAATTTTGCGCTTAAAGCTGCCTCAAGTTTGTTTTGATCCGCAACGAAACCACGGATACCTTCTGACAACTTCTCAATAGCCATGGCATCTTGGTTTAATTCAAAGCGGAACTCTGCTTCAGTCATTTTTGCTGGTGGTGTTTTAGTCACGCCAGTATCTTTCAACACTTGCACTAAAGTACCTTCTGTTGCAGCCAAATCTTGCAATAAGTTTGGTGAAACTGTTAAACGATCGCAACCAGCCAAAGCAATTAACTCACCAGTGTTACGGAATGAAGCACCCATTACCACTGTTTTATAGCCATGCTCTTTGTAGTATGCATAGATTGCACGCACTGAAACTACGCCTGGATCTGTTTCTTGCGTGTATTCTGTTGTCGGGTTTTTAGCTTTGTACCAATCTAAAATACGACCAACGAATGGTGAAATCAAGAATACGCCAGCTTCAGCACATGCGCGCGCTTGGCCGAAACCGAATAGCAATGTTAGGTTACATTGGATACCTTCTTTTTCAAGAATTTCGCCAGCTTTGATACCTTCCCATGTTGAAGCTAATTTAATCAACACGCGGTCTTTGCTGATGCCTGACTCTTCGTAAAGTTTGATTAATTTACGGCCTTTAGCCACCATTGCATCTAAGTTGAAAGACAAACGCGCATCTACTTCAGTTGAGATACGACCTGGTACTTCTTTGGTAATTTCAGCACCAATCAACACCGCTAATTTATCAGCAGCACTGTCAATTTGTTCTGCTTTAGTACCACCTTGTGCTTTTGCATAAGCAATCGCAGTTTCAATTAAAGGTGCGTATTGTGGCAATTGACTTGCTTTTAAAACTAATGATGGATTAGTTGTTGCATCCACTGGTTTTACTGCTTTAATCGCTTCTACATCACCAGTATCGGCCACGATAGTTGTGATTGCTTTGAGTTGGTCTAATAAATTTGCCATTGATTGCCTCCTGAAAATTATTTGAAAGTATTCTTGCTTTTCAAACCTGTTAACTAGGCAAGCTAATTAAATATTTGAAATTGCTGAAGTCATGCATAAAATCTAGTGCAAGATTATATCTTAAAATTCTAGCGCTGTCGTTATAAGCGCTATTTGATTAGCCTTTTATCACGAACTATTTTTGTGTTGATTGCTGATTGTTAAATTTATTGCAACTCTAACGGCAAAGTCAAAGTAAATGTTGCACCATGACCAAGCTCACTACGCACAAAAACACTTCCGCCATGCTTTTTAATGGTCACATCTACAAAATACAAACCTAAACCGGTACCCTCTGCGGCCTGATGATCACCTTCTGCTCGGCTAAAGCGCTTAAACAACTTAGCGACTCTTTCTGACTCTATACCTGGCCCAGCATCAGTAATGCTTAATATTGCCTCGTTATTTCTTTCTTCTAACTCTACATATATCATGCCTTCTAATGGCGAGTACTTTACTGCATTCAATAAAAGATTCGTGACAGCGCGCTGCAGCAAACCAAAATCACCTTTTAGCCAAAGATTATCGTCAGGCAAGTGAGTATTGAGTATTACTTTCTTTGAATGTGCTACCGCATAAACTTCGTCCAAGGCCTGTTGAACTAGACTCACTAAATCTAAATCTTGAAATTTACTCGCATCAGCCATTTCGGCTCTTGATGATTGCAAGAAGCTATCAGCCATAGCGAGAGATTTATTAAGCATATTGGCAATACGTGGCAAATGCTTATGATTAACATCATCTTCATTTAGCAACATAATTGCAGCCCCAAGCGGCGCACGTAAATCATGCGAAATAAAAGATAAGGTGTCTCGCCTCACACCGTGTAGATCTCGCAAATGTTTTGAAGCCAGCCTTACATTAGAAATGCGTGAACGCATGGAGTCTTTATCGTTTTCATACTCCAACTCTCTTTTATCTACGCCTAACAAAGCTAAATCATCATGAAGGTTTTTGAGTGCATGATCTAAATAAACTTGAGCGGACTCCAGCTTACGCCAACTCCATATAGGATATGCTAACAGTATTGCGATTAACGCGCTTGCTGGCGGCACCCAAATATTAAAAAGGGATGGCATCGCGATAGCTATCACCATCACTACAAAATAATATCCAACAATAGAAAGTAAAGATTTTAATGGGCTGAGCTTTGGCAAGAACAGTAATGGAACCAAAGCCAACATAACGCTTATCAAACAAGTAAGCCAAATTGGT
>Ga0208124_100092_pt1 | contig 56402 bp, 57 predicted proteins | sample LakWasM104_HOW12_2_FD_183922 | JGI IMG/M metagenome (GOLD analysis project Ga0208124, IMG submission 183922) | Freshwater sediment methanotrophic microbial communities from Lake Washington under simulated oxygen tension - Sediment Metagenome... | ecosystem: Environmental > Aquatic > Freshwater >...
ATGGATCGCTTAAATATAAATCGCCGGAGATGTTTATTGAGCTATTTAAGCAAGGATTAAACTATGAATACCAGATCTCGGCCTGATCCCTTGCTAGGATTTTGTCCGAAATAAGGGGGTTGACGGGACAATGCTGATTACTAGTAGTTGTTCAAGCCTTAGAGGTTCTTTGACAACTGGATCAATTCTAGGTGGGACACTCGGAGCAATGTCCGGTGTTGTCTTTTCACCGAATAAGGATTCCAGGCCAGGAAATGCACTTGTCTTTGGTGCAATTGGAGCAGGGGCGGGAGCATTGCTTGCTCACTATTTTTATACCAGCGATCCAGAAAATAAAGATTTAAAACAAATGATAATTCCAGATGACCCACTCAAGAAGAAGGCTGAAGAAATACCGCTTTTTGATTTTAGTCCTGAGCTTAAGAATATTAAGCCAGAGCTTTCTTTTAAACCTATAAAAAAATATGAAGTTCCTATTGAGAAGCTCCCTGAAAGTCTTCAGGGGAAGGTAAAAAAGCAATATCTACTTGAATATGAATCCGAAGCTAAAACGATTCAATATCTAGGTAAAACTATCGAGATCGCACCATTTAAAGCATACGAACATGTTTATGAGGAATAATTATGAGCAAAAATAAAAACCAGAACATGGACTTAGATTTTGTTACACCATTTGTTGAACTATTTCATGATGTAGCTGTTGGCTTAGGGAAGCTTTTAATAGAAGGGCTTAAGTTTCTTTATAAAAAATGGAACAAAAACTATTTCGAAATTACCAAAATTGAAGAAAAACATCTTAATGCCAAAAAACAGACGAACAGTCCAAAGGCCTTAGGGTATTCAGCAAATCAAAGAAAAGAATTGAATTTATCTGAAATAGATTTCTCAAAGCATTCATTTATTGTCGGGGGAGCAGGATTTGGAAAAACAAATTTAATTTCATTGCTTCAAGAGAATTCACTTCAAAATGAAAGACCAATTATTTTTATTGATCCAAAGGGCGATCTAGAAGCATTGGAGACTTTCAGAACACTTTGCAAAACCTACAAAAGAACTTGTTATGTTTTCTCTGAACACCATAAAGATTCAATAAAACTTAATCCTTTTAGGGATGGTTCAATAAATCAAGTAACTGATAGAATCATTTCAGCTTTTGAATGGACAGAGCCTTTCTATAAAAATGTTTCTATCGATGCACTTTCAAAGGCATTAAGGATTATTCAAAATTCTAGACGACCATATTCTCTTTCAAACATTTGTAGCGTTTTAGAAGAATCATTTAATACAAAAGAAACTTTAGGCTTAAGAGTGATGCTAGGACAGCTTAATGAATCTGATTTTGGTCGCATTCTTGAAGATGATACTAACACTAAAACATTTCTAGATATTCGTGAAGAAAGAGCCTGCTTGTATATTGGTTTATCGACTCAAGGTTATGGCGAAACGGCCTATGCTCTTGGAAAGATTTTTTTAGGTGAGCTTTTGTATGCTTCTTATTTAAAGCTGACGAAGGAATCTAATTCTCATAAATCCATGCAGGAATCAATATCTGTATTCTTTGATGAATTTGGTGCATTGGTAACGCCGAGATTTATTGAGCTTCAAAATAAATGTCGGGCATCAGGAATCCAACTATTCATGGCCGTTCAGTCCGCTTCAGACATTGACAAGATTGACCCACATTTAACGCTTCAGATTTTAGAAAATGCCTCTAATCTTTTTATTTTAAAACAAAGAATGGATTATGGTGCAAGTCTATTTGCAAATGCCATTGGTACAAAGCTAACTAAAAAATATACTTCAAGAGAAGACAACGGGACTAATACGGGAATGAGTTCAGTGAGAGAAGCAAACGAACTTCTTGTCCATCCAGACATTATCAAAAACTTAAGGGTAGGCCAATGTGTTTTACTTCGTCACAATCCAACGAAGTTAGATCTTATAAATCTAAGAGAAAGAAAAATAGAAATTGAACAACAGCAGGAGGTCGAAAAAAATTCAGAAAAAATGAAGGCAGCTAAGGAAATTAAATTAACAACAAAAGAATCGTGCTTTGAGGTTTAAATGGAAATGTTGAGAACAGATCACAAGTATTTTATCTCTCCATTATCAGATTGGAGAATTTTAGACATTAAGGGATTGATGGAATGCTCAACAATGGAGCAATTTAAAAAGTATGAGTATGTGAAAAAGCTCATGCAGAAAATGAAGGCCAATAACTTTGTTAGTGTTTATAGATGCGCCTTCAATAAAAAGAATTACTACTTTTTAACAAGTAAGGCAGAGAAATTTATTAACCAAGATCAAAAGGCTTCATTATCAGAGGAGACGTATTATCACGATGCAATGGTGAGTTCTATTGGTGTTGAGCTATCTAAGATTAAACCATTTGTTGAAAAAGTAGAGCTTGAGCATGTCATCAAAAACGGCAAAACCAAAACCAGTTTCGATGAAATCATACCAGATGCACGGATAAAAGGGGCGTTCAATCAGAAACCATTTTTAATTGCGATTGAAATTGAAATCCATCAAAAGGAAAAGAGCCGGATTCTCCTTAAGGCTAAAAGTTATTTAAAAAATGCAATGTATGATTATGCATTCTATTTCTTTCCAGATGAAAGGCTGATGAATAATTATGCAAAAGTTTTGAAAAATGAAATCGGCGAAGATTTTAATAAGAAGATTTTTCTCTTTACAGCACCTGAGATTTTTTGTGGAAAGAATTCTTTAGGCGAAGGAGCGGGATTAATTAATGGCAACGCCAAAAACATATTTGAACTTTTTGGAGTTGCCCCATGAGTGCCCCTTGTGTTTCCCCTGTGGCCCTAGTGTTAAATTTAAGAACACCCAACCCCGCGTATTTGAAAACAAAATCGGCTTTACGAAATTGACTCCCTCTCTCTCACGAGTTTAAGAGCGGGAGTCAATTTCTAGACTAATTAGATAAATACGCGGGGTTGGGTAAAATAAAAAGGAGAAGTAATAATGAATGATGAAGTAAGTGTTAGTGAAGTAGGTAGTAAGGGGAGAGAGAGTAAGAAGAGAGAAAAAAAGAAAGAAGAAAGTATTGTCGAAGATACTCAGTATAAGTTTTTTGTGGATCTTCGACATGAGAAAGAAGTTTTGGAACAAATATTAAAAATGTTAAGTGTCGTGAATAATAAAACATACGGACGAGAGCTAACATTTAAAGACTTGTCAGTTTATGCTGTTCCAAAACTCACGAGCAAAGACTTAGAAAAAATCCAAGAGAGTTCGCTCTCTGAAATGGAACGTGTCCAAAGATTGTTAGATGAGCATAATGAAAAGACCAATTCAAAGCTAAGTCTGGGAGAATTTCTAGTTAAGAAACTTAATATCTGAGGAGAAGAAAATGGAAAACAAAAAGATTGAACTACTTTCTGGAAGACTAGGAACTGAACCATATCTCGCCTATACCAAAAAAGGACTTCCTGTATGCGAATTATCCTTAGGGATTAAGAGCGAACAAAATTTAACAATCTGGAGAAAGATTGTCGCCTTTGGAAAACTGGCAGAGCAATGCAAAGTTCATTTAAAAAAAGGACAAGAGATATTTGTTCAAGGGCATTTATCTCTTAAAACTTTTATTAATAAAGACGGAGCAGAGAAAGAGTATTTAGAGTTAAATGCCTATTCAGTTGGGCAATCATTACTTTAGCTGGAGGGTTATGAGTAGCAATTCAATAAATGAAAAAATATGGTTAACAACAGCGGAAGCAGCAAACTATCTTGGAAAAACTAGAAATGCCTTATGGCTTTTAGTGAGCAAGGGATTACTTATTAAAAGGAAGTGGCAAGGTCGTTTGTATTTTAAACGGGCTGAGATTGATCGGCTGCTAGAAGGTGCATTGATATAGGAGGAAGCATGGCGATTACTGAAACAGCAGATCCAGTTGGAGATATTTTATATTCTGTATATGTAAACTTAAGAAGTAGATCGATGCCACATATTCGGCATCAAAAAAGGATTACGGGACTCAAGTCTAAAGCGGAGGCCATGCGAAAAGAGAAAAATTTAATTAAAGAATTATCTCTTAAAATTGCCCACCAAGAAGGGCATGGTTTTACTTGGAGGATGATTGTAAATCAATGGGCGGCTCAAGCCGCCTCCTCTTCACATGCTTTGCTTTCTGGAAAGAATTATAATCCGATTACTATTAAGGATTACTTTTCAATGCTTCACCGTTGGACTGTGGATTGGCTTGATCGTCCAGCGTCTGAAATTACGAGAGGAGAAGGAAAGGAAGTTCTTGAAAGAATCATTGAAGAAGGTCGAAGCAAAGCATTCCAAAAAAGAGTGAAGAATACAATTAATATGATCTACAACTGGGCCATTGAAGAGAAGATGATTAAAGGTGTTCATAATAGTCCTGTGTTTGGGATCAAGATTTCAATTAAGCAAGATAAACGTCCAGAGATTTTAAAAATTGATGAAATCAAAAATTTACTTTATCAGGCCAAGGCTCAAGAACATGAATGGTATTTTGTGTGGGCTATGGCCCTTTTAACTGGAATGAGAAACGGTGAACTTTATTCTCTAAAGTGGAGCGATATTGATTTTGATAATAAAACGATCAAGGTTGAGCGATCTTTTAATTTTAAGACTAATGAATTTAAAGATACAAAAGCTGGATATTGGAGAACGGTTCCTATTTCTTCGGAGCTAAAAAATTTGCTTTTAGAAATTAGATTACAATCTAAAAATGAATTTGTTCTTCCTCGCTTTGAATTATGGAAAGATGGAAAGCAGGCTCAAATTCTGAAACTATTTTGCAAGTCAATTGGCCTTCCTGAAATTAAATTTCATACGCTACGAGCTTGCTTTGCGACTCAGCTCATTGGATCAGGTGTTGAACCTGTAAAGGTGATGAAGATTTGCGGATGGAAGGACTTGAAGACGCTAGCTATCTATTTAAGATTGGCCGGGGTGGATGAGAAAGGGGTGACAGAGGGACTAAATTTTATTCCCTCATTTGAAGATAATATTTTATCGCTTAATGTGTGAATTCATTTAATCCTAGAAGGTACATATTTATTTTAATGGGAATCAAAAAGAATAGAAAAAATATTCGCCATATTTTAACAAATATATATAAGGAGATAAAAATATGAAAAAATGGAAAACTGAAACAATTAAAAAATCAGACAAGCACAATTTGTTTGATTTGAACTTTGAGCTAAAAACTAAACTTGAAGAACTTTCCCGGGATGGATGGGAGATTCATACTATCTTAGATAATTACCCTTCAGGAGCTAACTTAGGGAATAATATCCTGATTGTCGCCCATAAAGATGATTAACTATCTAAAAAGACGTTAAGTTGACCATGATTAAGTTATTTATTGTTATGGAATGTTATTAAATGTTATGTTAGAATTACCGATAGGAGCTGTATGGAAGTTATAATCACAGAGTGGGCATTACAGTCATATATCGATCTAAAATCTAAAGCAGTCTTTAGCGATAGTGATTATAAAAATACTCTCAGACCTGATGCTGAATTATTAAAAACAGATGACCCATTTGATGTGAACCATCCTAAATTTAGTAATAGCAAATTTTGGGGACCGGCAACGCATAATGGAGCCATTATAAAAAATGGCTATAAAATGAAGTGGCATAATCTTGGCCCGGGAAATGTTCAACTGAGACTTTGTGTTGTGATTATTGAATCAGAATTAGAAGAAAATTTTAAGTTAAGATCATTTCTTTGTAATTCGTATGTGAAAGATGACAAAACTGAAAAAAGAGAAATGGCGAGATTGAAAATAAAAATTCAAAAAATAGCAGATGGAACATTTATTTATAGAGGTAATTTATGAGTTTATTTAAAACAACTGATGAACAAAAAGTTCGCCTTTATGAAATTGCAACTTCGATGAAGCATTACGGTTTAGATTCTAGATTTATTGCTGGTGCAGTTAAGTTAGCTGACATTTATGAAGGTGCATTTGATTTATTTTGTCTTTGGGCAGATGAAACAGATGAAGAAGAGAAAGATAAAATTGTTGCTGATTTACAAGACGAAATAGAAGAATTTAAGGAACAGCCAAAAGAGCCAGTTAAAAAGCCTTATATTAAATATAGTGATCTAGATTTAATTGCCAAGGATACTGTCGGATTTAAAGCTCATTTAAAATCGGTCGTAGATAAATGGGGAGGCATTACAAAACTTTCTAAAGAAACTGGAATTCCGCAACCTTCATTAAGCAGATTTTTTTCTTCTGCTTCAATGCCGAGAAGAACGACATTATATAAAATAGCAGAGGCCTTAAATCTATCAGAGAAAGAAATTATCACTGATTGGGCGGCGTAATCTATGAATTTTTCAAATTAATCGCGATGATTTTGGTGAAGGATATTAGAAATATAGACATTTATTTGCGGACATAATTAATTCTAATTAATTATTTTTTTGTTCAATGATTCCTTTACCAGGCTTTTCACAATTCCACATTTATCTGTCGTACCCTTTGAGGAGCATCTTTTGGATAAGCCCTTTAGCTGACTTTGAAGTTTTACTAGCTCAGAAATTCTTTGCTCTATAAGGTCTAAATTTCTCTCAATTATATGATTGGCCTTAGAGCAGTCTCGATTATTTTCTTTGAGTTCTTTTAAAGATTTTATTTCATCCAGCGCGATTCCCATGGATCTGCAATGCTGAATGAACATCAATTCATCTAATTGTTTCTCGGTGTAAGTTCGATACCCATTATCAAGCCTTGAAGGTGTGGTTATGAGCTTGGATTTTTCGTAGAAACGAATTGTCTCAATGTCGATTCCAGTAGCTTTTGAAACTTGACTGCGCAGCATGTTTTCTCCAATTTAATATTGACCCTGTACTGACTACAGGGTTTAGACTAATAAAATAATCGAAAAAATGGAAGTGAAAATGGATAACAAATTTATAAATAAAGAGCCTTCGAGTTGCTGTGGAAATGGATGTAATTCCTCAGTTACTGAATCAACAATCACCCAAAATCAAATATTGGAAAACGACAAACACATTGTTACTAAATTTAAAGTAATGAATATGGATTGTGCAGATGAGATAAAGGCAATAAATGATGTTTTAAAAAATAAAGATATTTTTAGCATTAAAGCTAATTTAATGGCTTCAACTGTAGAAATTTCTCACAAAAAAAATATTACCGAAAGTTTTCTCAAAGAAAAAATCAATTCAACAGTTGTTAGAGTAATCGAAGAAAACTCTAATTTAGATGCGAATAAAGGGAGAATAATAAAAGTTGCGATAAGCGGATTACTCTTACTGACGGGGTTGGTTTTAGATCATTTTAATGCTGATTCTATTGCAGCAGTGATTATATTTCTAATCTCAATTTTTATCGGCGGTTCATTAATTTTTCCGAAAGCTCTTAGTGCAATTATAAGACATAGTCTGGATATGAATGTGCTTATGACAGTTGCAGTTTTGGGAGCATTGATAATTAGACAGTATTCAGAAGCTACTACTGTCGTATTTCTTTTTTCCTTATCGGAACTGTTAGAAAGCTTAAGTGTACAAAGAGCAAGAAAGGCAATTGAAGAACTTTTCAAAATCACCCCTAAAACTGCACTCATTGTACATGGAGAAAATGTTGTTGAAGTTGATGTTGAAAAAATTTCTATTGATCAGGTGGTGAGAGTAAAGGCCGGGGAAAATATTCCAATGGATGGTATACTCATTAGTGGCCAGGGAAACGTTAATCAAGCCTCACTAACCGGAGAATCAATTCCAGTCTATAAAACAATAGCGGATGAAGTTTTTGCAGGAACCTTAAATACAGATGGTAGTTTTGATATAAAGGTCACAAAATCTTTTGAAAATTCAAAATTATCTCATGTCGTGAAGTTAGTAGCAGAAGCTCAATCTCAAAGAGCACCAGCTCAACAGTTTGTAGATAAATTTGCCAAAATATATACCCCCGTTGTTTTTGTATTGGCCTTATTAATTTTTCTAATTCCATTGTTATTTGGAGGTCATTCTCAAGAATGGTTTTATAAAGCTCTAGTTCTGCTCGTAATAGCTTGCCCATGTGCCTTAGTTATTTCTACACCAATTTCAGTGGTGTCTTCACTGACTGCTTTAGCAAAGAAGGGAGTTCTAATTAAAGGTGGCTCTCATCTTGAAATGCTGGGAAAAATATCGACATTGGCTTTGGATAAAACCGGAACAATAACTGAAGGTAAGCCTGAAGTGAAAAATGTAGAAATCCTCAACGGTATTTCAACAGAACAATTTCTGGAGATTGCGGCTTCGATTGAAACTCATTCAAATCATCCTATCGCTCAAGCAATTATAAAGTTTGCTGAAGATAAAGGCATTAAACCTAAGAAAGCGGAAAGTTTTAAAAATTTGCCTGGAAAGGGTATTGAAGCAATCATAGACGAACATATCTATTTTCTCGGAAATCACAAATTTGTAAGAGACTTAAACCTAACAAGTAATTCAATAGAGCTAAAATTAAAAGAACTCGAAAAACAGTCTCTATCAATCGTCGTAATTGGACATAAGCCGCATTTAAACTGCATGGGCGAAATTTTAGGTATTATTACTATTGGCGATAAAATTCGAGAAAATGCTCAAGTTTCAATCGAAAAAATAAAAAAGGCTGGAGTTAAGAAAGTAGTTGTTCTTAGCGGAGACAATCAAACAACTACATCAACTATTGCCTCTCAGATAAATGCTGACCTGGCCTTAGGTGGTTTGCTTCCTGAAGATAAAGTGGAACAAATTAAAAAACTTTTACTAACTAAGAAGCGTGTTGCAATGGTAGGTGACGGTGTGAATGATGCTCCTGCAATGGCAACGGCTTCATTGGGAATCGCCATGGGGGGAATTGGAACAGGTGTTGCTATTGAAACTGCCGATGTTACATTGATGTCAGACGATTTAGGTCAGATTTCAACTGCAATTAAATCTGGAAGAAGGACTCTTCATGTTATCAAGTTCAATATAGCTTTTTCAATTCTAACTAAACTTGTTTTTCTTATCCTTGCCCTTTTTGGAATCTCAAATCTGTGGATGGCAATTGTTGCAGACACAGGTGCCACTTTAATTGTTATTCTAAATTCGCTAAGATTACTTAACATTGAAGAATAAAACTGTTTTTTGGAGTTAACTTGAAAAAAATTATTTTGCTGGTACTTTCAATCTTTTCAATAAAGACATTTTCGGGCGACAGTTTCATTCCAATGCAAACTCAGATATTAGAAAATTATTTTTCCCATCACATTCTTATTGCGGAAAAAAGCACGCATCAACTTCACCTTTTTGAAAATGAAAATGGGATTCCAAAACTGATAAAAACGTATCAAATTGCAACTGGAAAAATCAGTGGTGACAAACTTCGTGAAGGGGATTTTAAAACGCCAGAAGGCATTTATTTCTTTAATGACTTTATGACAAAACAGCAGCTTCTAAAAAAAGTTGGAAAGGAAGCAAAAATTTACGGCGCCGGTGCTTTTATTTCAAATTACCCTAATGAAATTGACAAAATTTTCAAGAAGAAGGGCTCGGGGATTTGGCTCCATTCTACTAACGATGAAACGAGAATAGAAAAAGGCCTTGATTCAAGAGGCTGTGTTGTAATGAACAATAAAGACTTGATCGAAGTCTCAAAATATATCGAGTTAAATAAAACACCATTTATAATTACACAGAGTCTACAGTTTCTACGAAATGATTCTCATGATTTGATGAAAACTGAATTAACAAGTTTTATTCAATCTTGGACAACATCATGGCAATCAAAAGATATCGAAACATTTATGGCCCATTATGATGCTGAACATTTTATCGATTTAAAAGGAAACTTTCTGAAGTTTAAGCAATATAAAAGTGCCGTCTTCTCAATGCCAGGAAATCCTAAAGTTGAAGTAAGTCACATCACTATTTTATTTGAAAAAGATTATGCAGTAATTACCTTTATTCAAAATTATCAGTCTCCAACTTTGTCAGACATTGGTAAAAAAGAATTATATGTAAAAAAGAATGCTAATGGTGATTGGCAAATTATAAGAGAAACGTGGTCCAAAGAAGGCATTGATGAACATTTAAAAGTAGCGTTTCAACCAGTTTCAAGATTTTTCAATTCTACGAATAAAAAATTGTAGTTAAGAATCCTCCCAAGAGTTGTCCTGGGAGGATTTTCGAAACATTATTCGATAATAACAAAAGTATCCTTAGAAACATTGTATTCTTTATCCAGCTGTACCTTAACTGTATCATTTGAAACGATGTCAGATATTTTTCCAACAATCTCGTTTTCTCTGCGACATGACCACCTCTGAGAACGAGTTCCTTTTGAAATAATTTCACATTTCCAGTCAAAAACAGTAGCGGGATTGCCTATTTTGGGCGAGTGGCTGTTCGAATCAGCAAGCTTAACTTCTACAACTTTACTGTTGTCTGTCTTGATTACGTCGTGAGTGTGAGAACAAGAAACAAGTGTTAATGAAAAAAGAATAAAAGAAATAATAGTCTTCAATGGATGCTCCAATTTTAATGATTTAAAAATTCAAATGTTTTTGAAAGTTCAAACTAAAATCGGAGGCCGTTCATTTTTTGAATTAAAGTTCGAGATTTGTAGTGATTCATGGTTGAAGAAAGGTTCTTCATTATTAATAGTGAAGGCTTGGTAGTTCGCGCGGTTACTTTGTGTATAAACTAAGTTCAGAAAGCAAGAATTAGGGCATACATCACAATGATCATTTGAGAAATCATCAGTAAATTGCACTTCAATCGATTTAAGAGGCGAGACAAGACTTGTTTCGTTGTTTAGTTTGTAATTTAAATCCTTCTGTACGCAGGCTACACCATCGGCAACAGATAGAATCAGGAGTGTGAAAATAATAAAAATTGAGAAAAATTTCATTAGGACTATTATAAGTTGAAATTAAATTTTTTAACAGTAGGAAAATGACATCGAGATTCTAAGTGGCTTGCAAAAACGAAGACTTACTTGTTAAAAAAGATAACTGTATGGTATTGTAATTCTTGAATTTTATCTTGAATCATCAGTCTCAAACTGATAAAGATTAATCATGAAAAAATTGTTCATATTAACAGTAGTCTTTGTACTACAGTTGGTATTAACCTCATCAATTGCTTGCGAATTTAGAGTTTCCGAAAACGGTAACCTTTCTTCTCGTTCTAAAATTTCAAAGATTGAAAAAAATAATTCATTTTCTACTTTATCGACAAAAGATCAATCGAGTGATCACTCCACTGAAGATTTCTTTCATTGCGATCATTGCGAAGGATGTAATCATTTTTTGATAGCGATGAATGCAATTTTTTCTCTTCAAGAATTTAGTACTTATTTTTCCGCAAATTTCTTTTACGACTACATTTACACTCAACCAGATATATCGTTTCTTAGCAAACCGCCCATTCACGTTTAGTTTTTCAATTTAATTTCCCTAAATTTTTTTTAGAACCGGAGTATGCAACAATGCTTGCTAGAGTTTTTATTTGTGGGCTTTCCACATTCATGTTTTTAACAACTGCGGAGTCAGCTGTTAAATGTCCAAATCCAATTAGCGCTAATGATCTTTTAAAGTGCATTCAGGAGAATCATCCTGAAGTTATAAGCGTAGATAAAATTAATGAAGTTTCAGCTAAGCTGGCAGCTCAAGGAAAAGCCTGGAAAAATCCAGTGATTTCTTTTGAATCATTAGGAGGCAGCAATTTAGGCAGTTCTGTTTTTGACAGCGAACTTAGGCTGTCTCAGACAATAGAATTTTCAGGTCAAAGATCCGCAAGAAGTAAGAGAGGAAAAGCATTAGGTGAAGTCTTTAAAGCCGATGGTCTTGGTAAAATCGAAGAAATAACCTTGTTGGGTGTAAGATCCTTGTTTAGATTGTCTCAACTAAAGGAAGAGATGCTCAAAGTTGAAGAGTCTATTTCAAGATTCAAATTTATCAAAAACCAATATCAGTCCAGGCCTCGATTAAGTCCTGAACAAGAAGCGACTTTAGGTATTATACAAATGGCCATTAGTGAGTTTGAGTTTCGCTTGAACCAGGCCAATACAGAAAGAAACGAGATTCTTACAGAACTTATTGCGATATCTAAACTTACCAAATTAGAAATTGAGTCCAATTTACCAAAATTAATAAAGAAGTGGCCTGAACTTCAAAATTCATCGGGCGATTTAAAATCCGCGTTGATTTTAAAGTCAAAGGCTGAAGTCGATTTGACCAAAAGTGAATTGGATGTTGCTAAGTCTGAAGCATGGCCAGAATTTACAATAGATCTTATAGCTCAAAATAAAATTGATGGGTCATTACAGTATCAGATGTTTGGTGCAGGGATAAGTCTTCCTCTGCCTCTTTTCCAAGTCAATCAAGGGGAAAAATCACTGAAGGCAGTTGAGTTTTCAAAAGCTCAGAATGTTCATCAGGCAAATATTAAAAAGCAAGAAGCTCTTTTGGAAAATCTAGCAAACACATACAAAACTTCTGTGAATAATTTAAACAATACTCCTTCCGACGACTCAATTGAGAAAAAACATAAAAGTGCGGAAAAGTTATTTTCACAAGGAATGATTTCCGGACCACTTATTGTGGAAACTCATAAGCAGATTATTGAATATACTCAAATTCGAAATCAAGAAGAGTTGAAAGCAATAGAGGCATTGTGGACGCTATATATATTAAAAGGAACATTTTTAGAGCAGAAAATATAAAAATCAGGGGGAAATATGAGAATACTTTTTTTATTAGTTATACCAGTTATGTTTGTTTCATGTGGAAAAAAGGACGATAAAAATCTTGAAGAAAAAACTCATAGAGAGTTAGTTGTAGAAAATGAAAATCTAGAGAGAAGAGCGACTTTGCTTGAAAATGATTTAGCTCGAAAACAAGAATTTTATACTGCTGTAGAAGGCACTTATGAAGGAACTTTTATGGCTGGTGAAAAAGAGTTTAAAACCAGGATGACGTTAATTCCAAGCTTACCACCTTATACTTCAAATAGAATCAGAACTTTGGAAGAAGTTACAGCAGATTTGAATAATCTAAGTTTTTCTTTGCAAACTACTCACTGGAATGCAAAAGGAACTGCTGTTGCTTCCGGATGTATTTTTAGCGAGATCAAACCAGATTATGATAATGGACAAATTGCAGTTGCTGCAGAAAATTGCGCGAACGTTTACAAAGTAAGTTTGTTCGATTCAAGTGATCGCAATGGCGATGGGCCAATCAAAACATCGGAAGTTCTCCAAAAGAGCCGAGTCATATCTAAAAAAATCCTTAATAAAGATATTAAGGAAGTTAATGAAATTCATGTTGTAATTCAACCAACACTAGTTGCTAAGACATTTGTTGCCATCTTAAGGAGAGTTCAACCATGAGAAAAATTATTCCATTAATTTTTTTGTTATTTATAAACAGCACAGCTTCTTTCTCTGAGGTGATTTCGTTAGAAAGTGTCACTCAGAAAGTGAAAGAGCAAAATCTGACGGTACTACAAAATGCTGAACGCGTTTATCAAGCTAAAGTCTCAATTGATGAAGCTCGTTTGAATATGCTTCCCCGTTTGAACCTTTGGAACATTGGAAAGGTTATAATTGAACCTTCAGCCATTCTGGATGTCATCCAGGAAATAGCTCCATTTTTAGTTCCAGCAAATTGGTTTCGATTAAAGGAAACGGAGCTACTATTTACAGCTGAGAAGCAAGGATACCTTGCATTGAAGGCCAATGAAGTATTTTCAACTAGAACTCTTTATTTAAAAGTTTTGTTGGATCAAGAACTTTATAAGTCTCTTCTCAAGCATGAGACAAATCTTTCTACAATTAGATCTATTGCGGAAGACAGATTAGACCTGGGACTGGAAAACACAGAACTTGTCAGAGAGATTCAAATTCAACATTTGAACATCAAAGAAGATATTGTCAAAATGAAAGTTCTTGTAGATTACGAAAAAAGTGTTCTCTCTCAAGCCTTGGGAATTTCCGTTAAGGAAGAGTTGGAATTGGCTTCAATTAACTTTCCCGAAGGTTCAATTAATCAACCGCTGGAACCTAATCTTTGGGAAGCTGATATTTTAAAAAAATCTCCAGAATTGAGCCAGTTTCAATATTTCATAAAAGTCATTCCTGAAATAAAAAAAGAAATACGTTTTTCTTTTTTAGGAGTTCCCTCTATCAGTAGAGGAACTGGCGGAGGAGTTTTTGATGATATGCCAGTCTCCGCGGGTTTAGGTTTTGCTAATGGAAAGCAAATTGAAATCGTAAAATCAAAAGCTGAAGTATTAAAGTTACAAACGAAAGGTATTGAAGAAACTTTAAGAAGGCAGATTTTAAATGTTAGTCAGGAACATAATGCTTCTTTAAGAATACGCTCACTCCAAAAAGAAAGACTTGATCTAAGTGAATTAAATTTTAAAGCAATGTCTGAAAAATTTGATGTTGGAAACCCAATTTCTTTGGGAGATTTTTCGCAAACGGTTTTATCGCTTTTACAGTCACAAGCTGCTTATTCCGAAGCGCTTTATGGTTTTATTATCAATTACGATAAATTGCAGAGAATGGCATTTGTTGGACCATATGAAAGTCTTTTATCAGATTCTGCTCCATCGGTGATAATCGAAGCTGAATGTAGAAAAACTATTTTTGGTAGAAAAATTTGTAAGGAGGCGAATAATGATTAATTTTAGAAATTCTTTGCTTGTTCTATTTCTTGGAACTTCAACGATTGCTTTTGATGCTGAAAAAAATGCAAAAGTTGAAAAACATGAAGAGCAAGTTTCAAATTTAAAGAAAGACGAACATGTTGATCATAAAGACCACGGAAAAGAAGATGTTCATGAGAAGTATCAAGAAAAAGAACATGAAGAAGAAAATTCAAATGTTGGACCCGATAAAGGTATTGTAAGGGCAGACGAAGAACAAGGCTTTGTTTTATCACCCGAAGCATTTAAAAATTTTGAAATTAAAACAATTAAGCTTGTTGGAAATGGTCCTTGGACTGTACCTCAAGTTGCAAGAATGCTTTCGAAAGAAGAGGTTAATCTCTATCGAATCAGAAATGGTTTTATAAAGAGAATTGATTTCAAATTGTTTTCAAAAATCGGATCGTCTTTAAAAATTCAATCATCAGATTTAGCAACTGGAGATGAAATCATTACCAATGGAGTTGGTTTCGTAAGAATTGCGGAACTGACAGCTTTCGGGGGAGCACCTGAAGGACATTCACATTAACAACAAGGCAAAGTATGATAAATAAAATAATTCATTTTTCGGTATACAACAGAATAGTTGTACTAGCCTTGACGGCTCTTATAGCTATTGCTGGGATGTATTCATTCCAGCATCTTCCAATTGATGCAGTACCTGACATCACTAACAATCAGGTGCAAATTAATACAATTATAGAAGGACTTGCTCCCGAAGAAATAGAAAGATCGATTACTTTTCCAGTTGAATCATCAATGAGAGGACTCGCTGGAGTTGAGCAAGTTAGAAGTATTACTCGTTTTGGATTATCTCAGGTTACTGTAGTTTTTAAAGATGGACTTGATATTTATCGTGCCAGACAAGTCGTCTCTGAAAGATTGCAGGGTGTTCTTTCTGAATTACCAAAAGGTGCTAAGGCTGAATTGGGGCCAATTTCCACAGGCCTTGGTGAAATCTATCAATACTCATTAGACGTAAAAAAACCGTCTACAAACAGCGAAGAAAGACTTAAGCAGCTTATGGATGTTAAAGCTTTACAGGATTGGTTTGTAAAACCAAGACTTTTAACTGTTGAAGGAGTAGCGGAAATCAACACTACTGGTGGATATGAAAAACAATTTCATGTTCAACCGGACGTAAAAAAGATGGCATCTTATGGAGTCCATTTCGATGAAATAGTAGAGTCATTGGAAAAAGTAAATCAGAACGTTGGTGGTGGATATGTTTCACAGAGTGCCGAACAGTTTCTCATTCAGGGGATTGGACTTTTTAAAAACATTGATGACATAAAAAATGTTCCAGTAAAACAACTGGATTCTTTTAGGATTATAAAAATTGGCGACATTGCAACGGTTGCATTAGGTAAAGAATTGCGAACTGGATCTGCAACTGTAAATGGCCATGAGGTCGTCTTGGGGACGGCCATGATGTTATTGGGAGAAAATAGCCGAAATGTTTCCACCAAAATTCAGGAAAAAGTTGAAGAAATTTCTAAAACTTTACCATCCGATTATGTTTTGAAAACTGTTTACAACAGATCCGATCTCGTTAATGCAACTCTCGGAACTGTTGAGCATAACCTTATTTTGGGAGCCACACTCGTAATAGTAGTTCTATTTGTCTTACTCGGTAATATCAGAGCAGCCATCATTACGGCTTTTACGATTCCATTGAGTTTACTGATGACATTTTTAATTATGAAACCATTGGGTTTATCCGGGAATTTGATGAGTTTAGGAGCGCTTGATTTTGGAATCATCGTTGATGGAACCGTTATTCTCATTGATAATTGCGTTCGGTTCATACATGAAAAGACAAAGCATCTAGGTAGAAAATTGACCAAAGAAGAATTACAAAAAGCAGTTTATGATGCCACAGTTGAGGTGCGAGTCGCCGCTGGCTTTGGAGAACTTATCGTTGTCGTAGTCTTCCTTCCTATTTTCGCTCTAGTAGGAGTTGAAGGGAAAATGTTCAGACCAATGGCCGCTACGTTTGCAATTGCGGTTATTTCAGCACTAATGCTTTCTTTTACAACTGCTCCTGCGATGGCATCACTGATATTATCTAGAGATGCTGAAGACAAAGAACCAAAATTCATGTTGTGGATTAAAAAATTCTACAAACCATTTTTAGAAGCTACCTTTTCCTTTAAGAAATTTACAATCGGTGCTTCTGTTGTAGCAGTAATAGTTGGCGTTTTGTTATTTCTACGAAGTGGCGCGGAGTTTTTACCTCAATTAAGTGAAGGGTCTTTTGCTTTTCATATGATCAGACCTGTTAATACCAGCCTTGATCAATCAATTTCATTGCAGAAAAAAGCTGAAGAAGTAATTATGAAGTTTCCAGAAGTGGAGAATGTTTTTTCCAGAATAGGAACTAGTGAAGTTGCTACCGATCCTATGGGCGTGAATATTTCTGATACTTATATACTGTTGAAAGATAAATCTAATTGGCCGAAAAGCAATAATGGTAAAAAGCATACGTTTCAATCTTTAGTTGGCGCTCTCATTGAAAGACTAGAAAAAGAAGTGCCAGGACAGAATTATCTTGCCTCACAGCCTATTCAGATGCGCTTTAATGAACTGCTCGAAGGCACAAGAGCTGATGTTTCAATTAAAATTTTTGGGCCAGATTTAAAAACAATTATGGATAAGGCAAAAGAAATTAAAGAAGTTGTTTCAACGGTTGAAGGAGCAGGTGACGTAGAAGAAGATCTGGCCGGTACAAGTCCTGTATTAAAAATCGAGCCTAATGATAATTCCGTTCATCGCTATGGTGCAAATACTGCTGATATACTTGATACTGTTTCTATTGCACTTGGAGGTAAGGAAGCTGGAGCATTATTTGAAAATGAAAAAAAATTTCCCATAGTCGTAAGACTTGCGGAAAGTGATCGATCTGATCTTGAAACGATTAGAGGCTTGCCTGTAGGTATTGGGACAAATGTTACAACACCTTTATCTAATCTTTCAAAAATTTACTTTGCAGAAACGTACGGTTCTATATCCCGTGAGGATTCTAATCGGAGGTCTGCAGTATTGGTTAATTTAAGAGGGAGAGATACGGAAAGTTTTGTTAACGAAGCAAAGAAACTTGTAGAAGAAAAGGTGAAGTTGCCGCAAGGATATTATTTAACTTGGGGAGGGAATTTTAAAAATCTACAGGAAGCAAGACAAAGACTTATGATTCTCACACCTGTTGCTTTAACGATCGTTCTATTTATGATTTATGCAGCTTTTAGAAGTGTTGGGCAAACGTTTCTCATTTTTTCTTGCGTTCCATTCGCATTGGTAGGAGGAATTGTTAGTTTAATGTTGAATAAGTTGCCATTTAGTATTTCGGCAGGAGTAGGGTTTATTGCCCTATCGGGTATTGCTGTTTTGAATGGTGTTGTTCTGGTTAATTATTTTAATCAGCTCAAGCTAGAAGGAAAAACAGGCAAAGATCTTGTTGTGACAGGTACCCTGATCAGACTTCGTCCGGTACTTATGACGGCTTTAGTTGCGATCTTTGGTTTTTTACCAATGATGCTTTCCACTGGAATTGGATCAGAAGTGCAAAAACCTTTAGCTTCAGTTGTTATCGGTGGGATTGTTTCATCAACAATTTTAACTTTGGTTGTATTGCCAATACTTTATTCTATTTTTGAAAATAAATTTAAAGGAAGAGTAGCCCATTAAATTGGGCCTCTTTTTGAAATTAGAAAGTTAGTAAGAGGGAAATTGAGTAAGTTAAAAAATCAGGAAGAAGGACCTTGCATATAACTAAATTTAATATTGCATTTCGCTTGTAACGAAATTAATTTAAACAATGATCGAATTTTCTAATCTATGAATGGGAATCATATCAGATACAGGAGCAATATTAGTTTTATATTGGTTCCAGGTTTTACATTAGTGTTAGAAATGCATTTACTCAAAATTTCATAATAACTCCTTTAAGCTAAGTTTGAAGTCTGTCATTCCTTTCCAAATGTAAAAGACGACTGGGTAAATTAATAGTTCAAGCAAGAATGAGGTAAATAAACCACCAATCATAGGAGCTGCAATTCTCTTCATGACGTCAGCCCCTGCCCCAACAGACCACATGATTGGAATAAGCCCCATAAATAAGGCCGCTACAGTCATTAGCTTTGGCCTTACTCTGTGTACTGCTCCCTCAATCACTGCAAGTCTTAAATCTTCTAACGAGTTCATTTGATTTTTCTTAACTCGTTCCTCGTGAGACAAATCAAGGTACATGAGCATAAAAACTCCAGTCTCAGCATCAAGACCTAAAAGAGCAATCATTCCTACCCAAGCAGCGATTGCGATATTGTATCCAAGGAAAACGAGAAGCCAGACTGCACCGATAAGAGAGAAGGGAACAGCTAGTAAAACTATTGAAGTTTTTATCCAAGATTTAGTGTTAAAATGCAGCAAGAAAATAATAAGTAAGAGAGTGATAGGGATAACTATTTTTAAGCGCTCTTTCACACGCTCCATATTTTCAAACTGCCCACTCCAACTCATCAAGTATCCTGTTGGCAGATGAATTTTCTTTTCTACAATTTTTTTAGCGTTTTCAACATATCTCCCAACGTCAATTTGATTTGGATCAATATCAATATAGACATATCCAACTAATGAAGCATTTTCGTCTCTTATCATTGAAGGCCCTTCTTTATAATAGACTTTGGCAATTTCGCTGAGAGGAATTTGAGCGCCAGTAGAACTTGTAATGAGAACTCTTTTAATGGCAGCAATATTTTGTCTGAATGCAGGAGAGAGTCTCACTTGAATAGGGTAGCGTTCACGGCTTGCAATAAGCTGAGAAACATTATCGCCGCCAATTGAAACCATTGCTTGGTCTTGGGCATCTTTGAGTGAGAGTCCATAAAATTTTAACTTTTCTCTGTCGAAATCAACATCAAGAAAATACCCGCTTGCAATTCTTTCTGCAATAACTGTTCTTGTTCCTTCAAGTGTCTTAAGTTCTTTTTCAAGGTTTTCGCCGATCGTTTGAATTGTCTTTAAATCGGGGCCGAAAATTTTGATGCCTATCGGACTTCTGATACCAGTTGAAAGCATATCAATTCTGTTTTTAATCGGCATCGTCCAGATGTTTGGCATTCCAACGAAACTAAGCTTTTCATTCATTTCATCTATCAAAGTTTCTTCACTTATTGTTTCTGGCCATACTCTTTCGAATGGACCTTTTAAAAATTTTGGAAGAGGTGAATACCAACGGTTTATTTTTCTCCATTCTGATCTGTCTTTTAATGTAACAGTGGTTTCAATCATGCTAAGAGGAGCTGTGTCTGTTGAAGTTTCGGCTCGTCCTGCTTTTCCAAAGACTGTATCTACTTCAGGAAATGATTTTAAAATTTGATCTTGTTTCGTTAGGATTCTTTGAGCTTCACTTACTGAAATCCCAGGAAGAGCAGTAGGCATATAAAGAAGACTTCCTTCGTGGAGCTTTGGCATAAATTCCGAGCCTAACATCATAAACCCAGGAATAATTGAAATCATCGCCGCTAATGCAATTCCTAGAGTTATTTTTTTATGCTTTAAAACCCAATTTATAACTGGTTCATAGATGGCGAAAAGTTTTTTCGTAATCGGATGCTTATGTTCAGAGTAATAAGTTCCGACCAAAGCAGAATTGACAATTTTATGCATCCACTTATTTTTAATATCTATCGGATCAATTCTCGCAATCATCATTCTCATTGCTGGGTCTAATGTAATTGCTAAAAAGGCCGCAACCGCCATGACTAAGTTCTTTGACAGAGCTAATGGTCTAAAGAGACGTCCTTCTTGATCGACAAGAGTAAAAATAGGAATAAAGGCGACAGCTATAACGAGCAAAGAGAAAAAAACTGAAGGGCCAACTTCTGTTAAGGCCTCTAATCGCACGCTGAAAAAATCTCCTTTTCTTCCGTTTTCGTCCCAATGTTGAATTTTTCGATAAGCATTCTCAACTTCAACAATTGCTCCATCTACTAGTACACCAATTGAGATTGCAATCCCTGCCAGAGACATAATGTTCGAACTTTGACCAACAAGATAGAGTGGAATGAAAGCAATTAAAATAGAAATGGGAATTGTTACGATTGGAACAATCGCTGAAGGAATATGCCAAAGGAAAATGAGAATAATAATACTAACAATGATTAGCTCTTCAGCGAGAGTTGATCTCAGAGTTTCCATTGCTCTATCAATTAGGCCAGAGCGATCATAAGTTGAAATGATCTTAACTCCTTCAGGTAATGATTTCTGAATTAGTTCAATCTTTTCTTTAACCTTTGAAATGACCGCAGGAGCATCTTCTCCTTGCCTCATGATAACAATGCCACCAACGGCATCACCTGATCCATTAAAGTCAGTGATGCCTCTTCTCATTTCAGGGCCAACAGAAACAGTGGCAACTTGCTTAACAAGTATAGGGGCACGGCTTCTAGTGTTGTAACTAACAACAGCGTTTTCAATATCATCAACTTTATCTACAAGACCTCGGCTTCGAACCATGGCTTCAGTTCCTGAGAATTCTATAGTGCGTCCGCCGTTTTCTTGATTAGAGTTTTTAACCGCGTCCATAACTTGATTCATAGTTATTTGAAACAATACTAACTTTGTTGGATCAACTTTAACTTGATATTGTTTCATGAATCCGCCAACTGCTGCGACTTCTGCTACACCTGGAGTTGATTGCAATTGAAAACGAATAAGCCAATCTTGCATTGATCTTAAATCGGCTGAATTAAACTTTCCTGAGCTGTCTTTTAAGACATATTGATAGACCCAACCAACACTTGTGGCATCAGGACCAATTTCTGTTTTTACACCAGCGGGAATTTGGGCCGTTATTCTATTTAAGTTTTCTAAAACTCTACTTCTTGCCCAGTAAAGATCAACACCATCTTCGAAAATGACATAGACATAAGAGAATCCATAATCAGAGAAGCCTCTTACTGATTTAACTTTTGGAGAACCTAGTAATTACAAAGGAAGCGTCTGTTTTAAAAATTATGCGCGAGTCGAGAAATTTATCAATGAGAAGGGCTGGATTGTTGATTGGAGTTTCAGACTCTACGATTTCCCACCTTGAGCATGGGAGGGCTGATCTTCACCCAAAAATGATTGTGAAATTGCTTGAAATATATGGTTATAACTATGAGCAATTCATTTCGATGTGTAATGGAAAAATTGAATTGCCTCAAAGTTTAAGGCGAGAGTGTATCGAAATTATAAAAAGACTTGATGAAGAAAAATTAAGGACAGTTCGGACTATTCTTCAGAGCTTTTGAGCAATTTTTTCATTTTTCATTGTCTGTTCTGCATTCATTTTGTCCAAATTATTGTATGATGCTAGAAGCAACAGATATATAAAATATTACAAAAATGCTTAAGCTCTCAACGAGATTGAATCAAAAAGGGAATGGTATGAGCGCAAGTTGCTGCGGTAATGGATTAGACGTAAAAATTAATGAAGTTAACAAAAACTTCAAAAGAGTATTATGGATTTCTTTGTTTTTAAATTTTGGGATGTTCATTTTAGAGAATATTGAAGGATTGAAATCACATTCTCTTTCACTTAGAGCAGATGCTATCGACTTTCTAGGTGATAGTGCCAACTATTTCATTACACTTGTAGTTTTAAACTCTGCATTTCATTGGAAGACCAAAGCATCTATGGTTAAAGCTGCATCTATGTTTGGTTTTGGAGTGTGGGTTTTAATCTCAGCGATTATCAGATTTAACAGTGACATTCTTCCAGAGTCGTTCACTATGACATGGGTAGGGGCATTGGCTTTACTCATTAATGGATTTGTAGCTTTTATTTTATTTAAATTTAAAGATGGCGATAGCAATATGCAATCAGTTTGGCTTTGCTCGCGCAATGATGCCATTGGAAACATTGCTGTTATTCTGGCATCAGCAGGTGTTTATTACTTCACTTCAAAGTGGCCGGATTTAGTTGTGGCAACTTTCATGTCGTATCTTTCAATCACTGCTTCATTAAAAGTATTAACTGTTGTTAAAGGTGAAATGAAAGAAGCTAAATCTACTTGTGGTGCTTAAAAATAATGGCAGAACAAGATGTTCTGCCATTTTATCTGATCTCTATTTTTTAATTCTTTTTCAATTTTTTCCTGGAAATCACCCGAGTTAATTTTATCCAGTATTTTCCCATTTATATAAATGGTTGGAGTCCATGTATTTCAATATGAATAATATTAGTCTGCCTTGAAATTGAAATCCTTTCTATATCGTTAGCCAAGGATTAACCAACCCTGTTAGAATTAAGTGCAACATCTCTCGAAAGAAAAATGGCACGGCTTACTAAGTCCTTTTTCACCATTTTTCTCACATTCGAAAATAAAACTTGTAAGCATCTTGTCCATTTTTTTAAGAGCTTTAATTTTATTTGAAATTTCTGCCTTCTTAGATTTTGCTATATCTCGGCTAGATCGGCATGGGCCACTATTTTGTTGTAAATCAATTAAGCCTTTTATTTCGCTTAGAGTGAAGCCTGCCTGCTTGGCCGTTGTTATAAATTGAATACGAGTGACTGTTTCAGTGCTGAAAATTCGATATCCCGATTCAGTTCTTTTAACTTCTGGCAGCAGCCCCTTAGATTCATAAAACCTTAGTGTTTCCTTATCTATACGAGTTTTTTCAACAACATCCTTTATTCTCATTTTTACCTCTTGACCTTGTAGCATACTACATACTTTATACTGTAACAAGAAGTGAGGTAGAGAATGAAAAAGAATCAGCCAATTGAAAATAAAACGGGTATCTTTATCGGGACAGGAATTTTAGCTGGGTTTCTAGCCTCACTATGCTGTATAGGCCCTTTAGTTCTTACGCTCTTGGGTGTCTCTGGGGCCGCAGTTCTTTCAAAATTTGAATTCCTAAGAGTTCCATTATCAATAGCTATCGTTGTACTTTTTGGTTTTGCAGGATTTACCTTATATCGTAAAAGAAAAGTTTGTGAACCTGGATCAATTTGTGCCGATCCAAAAAAATATAAACGAATGGTTTTTGCCTACTGGATTGGTCTTATCATCGCTTTATTGGGGCTTGGTTCGCCTTATCTAGTAGCGTGGCTATTTTAATTAATTATGAAAGGGGTCTTACACATGAAAAATTTTGGAATCATGATTATGTTATTTGGATTTTCTCAAATTGCTTTAGCTGAAACTAGAAATGCTTGTTTTAGTGTTGAGGGAATGACTTGTACTACTTGCACTGTGACCACAAAAGCAGCGGTCAAAAAGCTAAACGGAATTAAGGATATTCAAGTCTCACTGAATGAAAAAAGTGCTGTTATAAAATATGACGACGCCCTTACTTCGTCTGATGAAATTAAAAAGAAAATAGATTCCGTAGGCTATAAAGCTACTTCTAAACAATGTGACAAAGGATAAAAAATGGACTGTTGTAAAACACACGAATTTGATTATGACTTGGCCATTATAGGAAGTGGGTCAGCAGCATTTGCCGCAGCAATTAAGGCCTCAGAGCTTAATAAGACTGTATTGATGATTGAAAAGTCAGAGTTAGGTGGGACATGTGTGAATTTTGGTTGTGTTCCATCAAAGACACTCATTCGCGCAGCAGAAGCAAAACACAAGGCGGAGCATTTTAATTTTAAGGGCCTTAGTTCAGGGCCTGCAAAGTTAGATTTTGAGATGCTGATAAATGAGAAGCAAGCATTGGTTGAGTCTTTGCAGAAGGCAAAATACCAGTCGGTATTAGAACAATATAATAAAATCTCATTCATGCAGGGGCATGCTCAATTTCAAGATGCCAATCGCTTAAAAGTTGATGGCAAGATTGTAAGTGCAGAAAAAATTATTATCGCTACTGGAAGTCACGCGGTCATCCCTCCTGTCGAGGGTATTGATAAAATTTCTTATCTGACGAGCAAGGAAGCCTTTGAATTAGATGTATTGCCAGAAACTCTTGCGGTTGTAGGAGGTGGATATATTGCATTGGAAATTGCGCAAATGTTTTCCAGATTAGGCTCTAAGGTAACCATCATTCAAAGAAGTGAAATTCTCTTCCAAGAAGATGATGAAGTTTCAAAATATATGACAGATTATTTGCGTTCGGAAGGGATTGAAATTTTAAACCATACTTCTCTCGTTAATGTCCAAGCTCAACCAGATGGTGTCAAGGTGCTTATGCATAAGCATGAAGAGCAAATTGAAAAGAGCTTCTCTAAAATTTTATTTGCAACTGGCAGAAAAGCAAATACTAAAAGCCTCAATCTTGAGAGTGCTGGCGTTCAAGTTGATAAAAACGGAAATATATTGATTAACGAATATGGACAAACCAACATCACAAGTATCTATGCTGCTGGCGATGTGACTCCAACTCCTGCTCTTGTTTATGTTGCAGCCTATGAGGGCAATCTGGCTGCTGAAAATGCAATTTTAGGAAATAAAAGAAAGTCTGATCTTAATATTGTTCCGTGGGTGATATTTACCGATCCGCAAGTTTGCGGAATGGGAGTTAGTGAAGCACAGGCAAAAGCAAGTAATATTGAATACGATGTTTCTACACTTACCTTAGATAACGTACCTCGTTCGATTACAGCAAGAGACACAAGAGGTTTCATCAAGTTGCTACGACGAACAGGAACGGATCAACTTATTGGTGCACGAATTGTTGCCCCAGAGGGGGCTGAGCTTTTGATGGAGCTTAGTTTAATAATGAAATATAATATTCCACTTTCTGAAATCGGAAAAACTCTTCATCCTTATCTTACTCTTTCAGAGGGAATAAAACTTGCGGTCCAAGCTTTTGATAAAGATATAAAGCTTCTTAGCTGCTGTTCGGATTAAGTTTATTGAGTCTTGAAGCTTCAAAAAATCAAATATCGGAAATTGAATAGCGAATGGAATACAAGCTTTGATAAGTTGAAGTTAACCAGTTCTCACTATATTAGTAAGAACTGGCTTTTATAATTGAATTATTCCACGTTAATTACACCACTAACCATATCCATTCCGCAGCTAAATTTGATCTCACCTTTCTTTAATTGCCCCAATTTTATATTTACAGATTTATTCAGAGGCAAAGCTTTCTTTATACTTTTTGAGGGAATAGAAATTTCCGTAGCACAGGTTTCGTTCGTTTTTCGAACTATATAAAGTTCAACAGCGGTTCCAGGTTTGACTTTTATCTGGCTTGGTTCAAAGCCATTATCTGTTACTGAGATATTAATTTTTTCAGTACCGTTCGCTCCATAAGCAAAGCTAATAAAAGTTGTTAAAAACATGGTCAAAATAAATTTCATAACATCTCCTTTGTTTTAATTTGTATACGCCGAACGCAATGTATTTGTGACTTTACAGGGCCGGTCACAAAATACAGCTCTTTGACGTATACCTATCAAATGGAGGTCTCCAATGATGTATAAAATCATTTTTTCTTCTTTAGTTTTTAGCGTTTTTATCCCTCTTCAATCACAAGCTTTTCATCAAATAACTGAAATTCTACCAAGTAATAAGATTTTAATTTGTCGTGATTATAATGAAGTCAGAACTGGTCAAAAGGTCGAAGTTTATAAAATGAAATTCTCTCACAATAGAGAGGGGAGAGAGTTAGAAAAAGCTAATGAATACGATCTTCCTGCCGTAGGGAATAAAATAGATCTCTATCACAAGGAAATCCATCGTAATGGTAGGTTTTTATTTAACACTCATGAAAAGAAGTTAGGCTCAGCTGTCATTGTCGAACCAAATCTCTCAGGTGAAGAAATTGTAAATCTCCAAGTCGAGAATGGGAAAATGAAAAAAATAAGCGTAGGTGAAACTATGATCAGTGAAAAAGAAGCTGTTCAATTGGAAAAAAACTGTATCGTTGCTCAACCTGATCTTGGAATTGATTTAAAAGAAGTTCAAACAATAGTTTATTAAATTTTTCTAACAGAACAGTCTGAAAATTTGAAACAAATTGGCACGATAATCATCATCTGCAAGAGAGGAAATATAGAAATCTGTAACCAGGGTATAAGGATGTTTGTATTTGTATAAAACCATCGTTGTGTTCTTGTTGCATACAGTTCAACGACCAAAGCTATACCTACGGCCAGCATTTCTAATTTTATCATTTCATGCCATTTTACTTTAAACACTGGAAGTAAAAGTAAAATGGTAGTCATAATGATCATGTCTCCAAAAGTGGCCATGATCATTGAGCTAAATGTCGGTTGACTATAATTATGTATGAATAAAGGGGAGCACTGTATGTACTCCCAAATGAAATTTAAGGTGAAGCCTGAGAATAAATAAAGAAACGTAAAACGAATTGAAAATTTAATATTCTTTCCAGCTATTTACCGGCATGACCGTTATGAACATTCTTCGATACATCTAAGCTTAATGGTAGATCATAGATCGCATCTTTACCTTTTCTGCCTTCTCGAATTGCTTTTAAAGTAATTTGACCTTTCTCAAGGTTTATTTTTTTATCAGTGTTACATGTATAATGATCTTCAACAGGCTTACATTCTAGCAAAATGTGCTCCTCATTGCTGTATTCAAACTCAATAGAAGAATTTTTTGTTGTGGGTTGTTTATTGTTCACATCCATTAAATAGACAGAAAAAGCATTGTTTCCCGATGGGACAAGCTCAGTATGGAAAGCTCCAGGCATTCGAATATAGCCTTTGTGAGGACCAAATTTATTTTCTCCGTGAGCAAAAGCATTGGTCGCAAAAATTATTAGTACAGTCGATATAAGGCTTTTCATAAGCGCTCCTTTAACGTTTGAATGTTTCGCTGAAAGAAAATATTGTCACTGATAGTTCAGATTTTGTTTCGAGAATTTTAGTAGTTGCCTCTAATAGTTTGTCGGAGGCTGAAATAACGTCAGGTGAATTTTTAATTCCTCTTTTGTATTCACTAACCGTTAGATTTTTGTAACGTTCTGCTTTTGAAAAAATTTGTTCATAAGAACTCAATAAGGTCTTTAGCGTTTCAATTTTCTTCTGCTCATTATGAAAAGTCGTTTGAGACTCGATTTCAGTTTGTCTGAATTCCCTTTCTTTCTGAGAAGCTTCTAGTATTGCCTGTTGAGATTTGAAACTTGTTGTCCGACCCGTGTAAAGGGGGATATTGATATTTAAAAGGACCTGATGTTCTTTTTCTTTATAGAACTCATGCTGAGGTGTGATTTGGCCCCATCTGGCCTCTAAATCTACAACAGGACTATATTCAGAGCGAACGCTCTTTTTATCGAGAATGGATAATTCGTGCTCAAATTTTGCAGCGGAAATGCTGATTGAGCCTTCCGGGGTTAACTTGTCAATATCGACTTCGCCGGTTGAAAATTGCTTTTCAATATCTGAAATTTGCTTTTTTCCGGAATAAAGGGCCAGTAAGTTCTTTTCGCTTGTTACAAGGTTCAGCTTGTTTACTGCAATTCTATTATTTAGATTTTGTTCTTTGATATCAAAATCGAGTATGTCGACATTTGTAGTTAGTCCCGCATTGACCTTTTTCAAGGCCATCGTTCTTTGAAGCTGATTGTCTTTTATTTCTTTTGTAAGTAATTCATTTTCAGCGTTCAAACGATTTATTTCAGATAAGAATTTAAAGGTTTCAATTCGCAATTTTCTTTTTGCGAGTTCAGTGGCAAGAGACGTTTTATTTATTTCAAGGTTGTTTTTTTCAATTTGAATACTGTCTCTACCGCCTCTGAAAAGATTGATTTTCCCTTCAAGAAAAAGATAAGGACCTTCCTCTTTTTCAACCTTGTCATTAAGTTTTTCAGATCCAACTCCGCCATTGAAACTAAACTCTGGAAGAAACAGGCTGCGAGTAATACTCTTTTCTTCTTTTGACTTCAAAAAATTCGTTTCACTTTTAGAAACTTCAATATTTTGACTCAAAAGGTCCTGCTCGGCGAAGGCCGGTTGAAAAAATACTCCTCCCATAACGAGAGGAAATATTTTAGATATGATTCTTTTTTTCATGAGAAATACCATTTTTTATTCTTCTACCTGAACAATAAATTTATCTACTTTTCCTTGATTGCTTACTGAGAATTCTACCGGAAGGCGATTGGCCCCTTTCAGATCAACAGTTGTGGTTAAACCGTTTCCTGCTCCGGGTGTAAGTTGAATGCTATAAGGTTTACCTTTTTTGGGTTTTGCTGTGGCTTCAATTTTTACGTCTTTCAAGGGAACATCTTTTCCTTCATGTGAAGTCGGAAAAATAGTTATTTCTTTTCCGTTTACGATTACTTCGAGGTTTAACTGCTTTCCTGCTTGCACTGTTCCCCCATGGAGCGATTTGAAGCTTCCAGGCGCATTTCCGTGGCCTTCGTGAGCAAAGATTGTGAAAGACATAATAGTTGCCATTAAAGCGATAATGATTTTTTTCATTTTTCTTCTCCTTCAAAAATATTGTTATGTTCTGATCTTTTAATTGAATCGTGGGCCGAGTTTTTACCAAAATGGTAGAAAATGGTTGGAGTGACAAAAATGTCCAGCAATGTTGAACTCAACAATCCACCTACGATAACGACAGCAACAGGATGGAGGATTTCTTTTCCAGCTTCTCCTCCTGCCAGAACAAGAGGAATTAATCCCAGAATAGCCGTTAAGGCAGTCATTAAAACAGGAACCAGACGTTCAAGTGAACCTCTGATAACCATTTCTTTGGTAAAGCTTTCTCCTTCATGTTTCATCAAATGCAAGTAATGAGACAGCATCATAATGCCGTTTCTTGAAGCAATTCCGCAGAGAGTGACAAAGGCCACAAGACTTGCAACCGAAATAATTTTCCCCGTCAGATAGATTCCGATGATTCCGCCGATAAAGGCCATGGGAATATTGAGCATAATCTGAATGGCAATAAAGGCCGAATGAAAATGCATATAAAGAACAAGATAAATTCCCAGAATGGACATAATGGCCAGGACAATCATTAATTTGCTTGCCTGCTGCTGGCTTTCAAATTGACCGCCGTATGAGACAAAATAGCCTTGCGGAAGTTTGACATTTTTTTCAATTTTTCCTTTGATCTCATTGATCAATCCTTCGATATCTCTTCCCGACGAATTGGCCTGAACAACTATTCTTCTTTGAGAATTTTCGCGATTGATAATGTTAGGGCCTGTTGATTCATACACATCGGCTACTTGCTCAACCAGAATTTTACTTCCATCTGGAAGAATTTTGATTGGTGTTTTTTTTATGAGCTCAAGATCTGAGCGGGAGGCTTCATCAAATTTCATGACGACATCAACCGTTTTTTGATTTTCTAAAATTTGACCAACGACTTCACCCTGAAGGGCTTTTTGTAAAAGTTGAGCGAGGTCTCCGACGACTATTCCGTATTTCTTAGCATCGTCTCTGAGCAGCTGAATCTTTACCTGTGGAACGAGAACTTGTTGCTCTATCTGAAGATCGACAAGTCCTTTTGTGCCGCTTAAGGCATTGTTAATTTCACTTGCCTTTTGTCTGAGGATATTAAGCTCTGGCCCGAAAATTTTAATGGCAATTTGTGCTTTTACTCCAGAAAGCAAATGATCAAGACGGTGTGAAATAGGTTGACCTAAGTTCACATATACACCTTCTAGTGTATTGAGATTTTTTCTGATTTCTTCCAATACAACAGGCCGAGGTCTTCCTTTTTCATGAAAGTCCACGTCGATCTCAGATGAATGAACTCCTTCTGCATGCTCATCCTGTTCGGCCCTTCCCGTTCTTCTGGATACAGAACTTACTTCAGGTGATTTCATGATGAGTTTTTCTGCTTCAGTTCCGATTCGATTAGATTCTGTCAGCGAAGTTCCGGGTTGAGCAAGGACTGTAATAGTCGCGGTTCCTTCATTGAACTTTGGAAGAAAATCGCGGCCCATTTGCGTTGCTGTCACAACCGAAATTAAAAACAGACCCAGCGTGAATCCGATAATTAATTTTTCATTATTCAATGAGAAATTCAAAATCTTCAAATCAATTTTTTTCAGAAATCGAACAACCGGGCCTTCTTTATGTTCTAACAAACTTCCTTTTGTAAGAAGATAAGAGCAAAGAGCAGGGGTTACAGTAAGGGAAACAATCATTGAAGCTAAAAGCGATATGACATAAGAAATGCCAAGAGGAGCAAAAAGTTTTCCTTCAATTCCCCCCATCGCAAATAGTGGAATGAAGACCAGGCAAACTATAATAGTTGCAATAATAATGGAATTTCTTACTTCACTCGAAGCTTCAAAGATAACTTTAAATGTATTTTGAGGATGTGGCAGGGCCTTATTTTCTTTCAAACGGCGAAACACATTTTCAACATCAACGATGGCATCATCAACAAGCTCACCTATGGCAATGGCAAGCCCTCCGAGTGTCATCGTATTTACAGACAGACCAAACATCTTAAAAATGATAGCAGTTAACATGAAAGACAAAGGAATAGCGGTCATTGTAATCATTGTTGTTCTAAAATTTAAAAGAAATAAAAACAAAACAATGAGAACGAGTATAACCCCATCTCGCAAAGCGTCTTTGACATTATCAATCGACTTTTCAATAAAGTCTGCTTGCTTAAAAAGATTTGGATTGACTATAATATTTGAAGGCAAAGAAGTTTTCATTTCTTCAAGCGCTTTTTGAATTTCTTTTGTCAGTAAAATTGTGCTGGCGCCAGGTTGTTTTTGAATACTGATGATAACTGCTTCTTTGGCATTAACGCTGGCGTCTCCACGTTTAGCCTGAGGCAATTCTTTTACTTCTGCAATATCACCTACAACGATGGGATGGCCAAGGTGAATCCCAACAACTGATTTTAAAATATCTTCTTTTGATTTCGTTACTCCGATGTTTCGAATGAGATATTCTTTTCGATCCATATCAATAAACCCACCAGTGGTGTTTTTACTGATGTCGGATAAAAAATGTTCAACATCATCGATACTCAATTGGAGTTTTTGAATTTTAGAGGCGGAAAGGAGAATTTGATATTGCCTTACTCCGCCACCTATTGAAATAACCTGAGCGACTCCAGGTATGCTTAAAAGTCTTGGTCTCAAAGTCCAGTCAGCGATCGTTCGAAGTTGCATAGGAGTGATTGAATCATCTTTTGCAGAAAGACCAACGAGTTGAATTTCACCCATAATGGAAGAAATGGGCCCCATTACTGGTGTGATGCCCTTTGGAAGCTTTTCTTTTGCCTGTTCGAGCTTCTCCTGCACAGTCTGACGATTGCGATAGATTTCTGTTCCCCAAGCGAACTCGACGTAGATAACACTTAAGCCGACACCTGAACTGGAGCGAACACGTTCAACCCCTGGAAGGCCGTTTAAAGCAGTTTCTACAGGATAGGTGACCAGTGTCTCGACTTCTTCAGGCGCCATTCCTTCAGCTTCGGTCATAATGGTGACTGTCGGACGATTTAAATCTGGAAATACGTCAACTGGTAGTTGGGTAAGGACAAAGCCTCCGTATCCGATGAGCATAGCTGCCAATGAAACGAATATGAGCCTTTGAGTGAGAGCGAGTTTGATAATCCTATCGAGCATCAGAAAGATCCTTTAGATGATTTTGAAGCGTATACGCCTGACCTGTTCATTTTGTGACCTAGTAGTCTTTAATGAATTGAAATGTCTCTTCAATTGTCAGGGAGTTGATATTTTGTTTACCACCGGAATTCGTTGAAATTTTATAAATGCTGATCTTGTGTTTTTCACAGCGATCCATGCAGGAAACAAGCTTTACGGTTTTTCCCAAAGTTTGAGCATACTCAGAAAATTCACCAATTTTTCCTTCAGGATGAGGGGACCTGAACTGGCCCCCACAATCTTTGCATAAAACAAACGTCATTACTTATTAACCTTAAGTGAAAGCGGAACGATTCTTAGATTTCCTGCATCCATATATTGTATCCAGATTCTGTATTCGCCTTCTTTAGGAAAAGTTACATGAATCATTCCTTCATTTGGCTTACCTGTCGCCATTGGATGAGCATGAATGATTGCTGAACCATCTTTTGGAACGATAAGAATGTGTGCAAAAGCTCCCAGATAATCTGTTACTTCAGGAGTTGATCCATCTGTTCTGGTAAACTTAACCATCAACATACTCTGAGTATTAATTTTTGATTTTCCTGAAACAGTTGCGACTGAAATACCATCTGCGGCAGATTTCAATTCCCCTAGAGTTGAAGGGATTTCGTTTTGAGCAACACCATTAACAACATTGATTTTTTCAAAAGCTGAGAATTCATCACCATCCGAAACAAGAGTAGCCTGCGCCCAGATCCAATACTGGCCATTGACCGCGAGATCAAAATCAATGGACCATTCATCGTTTATAAATTGCGGATGTACATGCTTAAATTCTTTTAAAGCTGCATCGTAAACGAAAAGATGAACTCTGTTTTCATGCGAATCCATAAGATCAGCATCAGATAAATTTCTTTTGGCCGTATTATCATATAAATCGAAAGTGTAATGAACTTTTCCGGCAACAATAGTTGAAGGGATTTTTGATTCAAGACTGATTCCGTTTTCGTTTTCATGGGCCAGTAGAAATGAAGAAAAAACTGAAAGAATTAAAAATAAGATAATTTTTGACATAGTTTATTCCTTTGCTAGACAGGTTTTTTTACAAATACTATACCCCTGATGGGTATAAGAAAACCTGTATTGTGTCATGATGTTTGGCTGATCTTTGTCAAAGATTAGATGAAGTTTTCTATTGTGTGGCAATGATAAAAATCAACTGTAATTAAAATGTAAGATTTTTTCAGTCGGGTTTAAGTTGGCATACTATACCCCCATAGGGTAAAAGTTGATTTATTGGAGTAAAAATGACAAAGAAGAAAATAGAAAAAACATCCCATGTTTCAAAAACTCATAAGCATTCAACAAAACACGATGCGTGTCATGAGACCGGCGCTGACAAAAAACATTTTCCAAGCCACGGTGCTCAAAAGAGAAGATTAAGTCGCGTAAAAGGTCAACTGGATGGAATTGATAAGATGATCGATGACAATCGCTACTGTCTCGACATTATCTTTCAGATTAGAGCCGCGACATCAGCGCTAAAATCTTTGGAAAAAGAAATCATGCATACACATATCAAATCATGTGTAAAAACGGCCATTGAATCTACAGATCAATTTGAAGCCCAGGAAAAAATAGACGAGATAATGGATTTTTTTTAACGAGGTAGTTTATGTATATAAAGATAATTTTAGTAGCGCTCGTTTTTGCGTTCAGCGCCTACGGATCAGAGAGTCAGTTGGAACAAGATCTCAAATATTATCGTGCTCTGACTTTGGCAGTAAGAAAATTGGGTGAATTCAAAATTCCCTTACCAGATGGCAGCGATACGTATTTTACTTATGAGTTAGATCAAGCTGATCCTATATATGCAGCTCCGAAGTTCAGTAATTTGGTTATTGATTCAAAAAATCCTTCACAATTTTACAGAACATTTTATGATCGCATTTTTTTAAAAGATGGATCAAAGATAGCGATTGGTGACGATTATCTTCCTTTGACATGTATTTTTATTAAGGGACAGGACAACCGCTACTCTGGAAACGTTTCGCCATTATTTCCAAAAATCATTCTAAATATCTATCTAGTTGCCAATGATTATTCTTGTACCGGGCCAATTAATCCAGGATGGCCAGATAACGGGGGGAAGCAGGAAACCTGGGATACGTACTTAAATTACACCGTAAAAGATCCAACGATCATGCTCCCGGTTGATCCTGAATTTAGATACAGATGGAATGAGTTTAAAGCTGTTTTAATTAAATAGGTGAGTCTATGAAAAATAAAGTTTTGATTGTTTTCGCGACGCTTTTTGTTCTGACAGGTTGTAAAAATACGAAAGATCTCAAAGGACAGTACGAAGGTGTATTTGTTCAAAACGGGACGCAGAAAGAAATTGTGGCTTTTGTTGCCGATAAAAGTCTTAAACGGAAAAGTTTTGAAGTCATAATCAATGAGCTTAATGTCGCCAAGCAACCTTTTAGTCTTCTTTTTGAAGTCGATAAAGATAGCGAATTGACTTTTACATATAACGGTAAAAATTATTATCTTGATTTCGATAAAGATGAGAACTGCATCTCATCTAATACAAAAAATGTGAAATTTAATTTATGCCTTGATAAAAACAAATTGAATCTAAATTTTGAAGATGTGCTGATTACGGCAAATTCATTTAAAATGTCAGTTTCAAAAAATAGAGATGTGTCTACCCAAGAGATTAAATCTCAATTTTCAGTCGAAGAGTTACTTGGCAGAGCGAAATTTTTAAATTTTACTTTAGAGCAAAATGCAGAAAATGTTTTTCGTTCAAGACAGCAGATGAAAAGCGCTATAGGCAATCTTCTACCCAAGTTGAATGCGGGAACCGTACTAGGGTTTGCAACTGGCAGTCCGGAAGTTTTTGTAGGAGCGATCGGAGATCTGGCCCCCTTTTTATTTCCTTCCAACTGGTTTCAATTTAAAGAAGCTAAAGAACTCTATAGTGCTGAAAAGAAATCTTACGCCTCTATGCGCGGAAATATTTTAAACGGAGTTGAAGGACTTCTCTATGTACATTTAAGAAATGTCTCCCTGGTCAATTTGCTTTCTCTGCAGATTGAATGGCTGAACATGGTTCTTGAAAATGTAAAAATGAAAGAGGAGGCAGGAACTGTCCCTCAAGGAACTTCTGAGTTATTTGAAATGAAGATCGGAGCAATCGCTCTAGATCTTGAGCAGCTCAATCTTTTTGTTCAGGAAGAAAGCACACAGATTGCCTCTGCGGTTAATCTTCCAGTTCAGTCTTCAATTGTCATTAGTCCTGCTTCTTTACCTGATCTTTCCCAATCTGCACTTCAAGCTTCTGATAGCTGTGTGGCATTTGCTTCCAAAAATTCATTAGAGCTAACATCTTTAGATTTTATGATCAAAGCGAGCAAGTATCAGACGGAAGAAAGAATGTGGTCATTTCTTGATCCTAATGGAGGTGGAATTGGATTTGGAACACCAAGCTCTATTCGCATCGGCCAGTCCTATGAAAGAGAGCTGGGAGTAAAACGCCAGGAGACTTTATCGCTTCTTATTAAAGCTTGTCTTGATGCCGTAAATGAAAGCAATTCAACAATTAAATCATACAAGCTTTCCGCTCAATATCTTACGAAGGCATACAGAATCAGAGATATTTTATCTAAAAGAATTCTTCTTGGTGATTCTTTGAATGAGAATTTGCTTGATGAGCTGGCCGATAATGCTGGCGAAATTATTAAATATGAATCACAAAGACTTGCCTCTCAGTATGAGTATCTTATCGCTACTGGAAAAATTAATCGTCTGATGCTAAACGGCTATTACAGCAATCTTGAGGTGGGTCTATGAGATTAAAAATCTTTCTCTCTTTTTTGTTACTTATCTCTACCATAACAGCGAAAGCAGAAACGATCTGGTATCCATTGCCACCGGAAGCTTATGCCTTTGGACATGAATATCCTGAAGCGGAAAAACTTCTCTATGCATTTGATTATGGGCACGCGTTAGTCTATGAACGTTTGCTGGTAAATCGCGGTAAAATCAAAGACCCTGAAAAATTTGAACAGGAGCTTTTAAAAGATATTTTTGCGATTTTAAAAAATCCTCCCGAAATCAAAAATGATGAAGCAGATATCGCTCCTAATTATGTTTATCAATTTCCACTTTTAATCAATCTCTTCGATTGGTCTCATTTATTGCATCAATTTGTTTTTGATGCTCTTGTTACGACTCCGGACAGAGGGCCTCTGCTTCAAAAAAGAGTTTATGAATTGTTTAATCAGTACAAGGCCAATAAGGCCCTGGCCATAACTGAGCAATGTAAAACAATGATCTTTATGGATGGGCATTATTTTTCAAAAGCGTTCAGACAAACTTATCCGAACTTCAATCTCTTAATCTGGAGCTATCACTGGTTTCAAATAAAGCTATATGAAGCTTTGATGGCCGATACAAAAATGCAGAGAGATGCCAACGTCAATCAGGCGATTGCTGAATTCTGGGAACTTGTTTCTGATTTGCCGGACTCGGCAGATTTCGACATGATGCCTGAAGTGAGACAAGTGGCCCCTACATTTGCCAAGATGTTTCCGATGCTAGGTGGGGCATTTGATAACAATCATATGCTTCACGATATTGTCTCTGATATTTTAGTCTCAGATAAAGTTCCTTATGAAAAAATAAAAGGCGAGGGGATCAGAATGGGCAGACTTGATCTTGATCCTGAAGCTTATAAATCCAATAACTGCGGTATCTAAATTTAAAAAGGAGTCATTATGAAAAAATTTATTCTTCCTTTATTTCTTGTTCTTTCGATTTCAACTTCATTTGCTGACGTTGAATCAACAATTGCTCCTGCCAGAGCAGCAGAGCTTTCCTCTCACCGTATTGAGAGACTCGTTAACTTAAAAAAAATTGACGGAACTTTTATTTCAAAACTTCACACGATTGAATTGCAAAAACTAACTAAAAATCAGGTCACTGATCCAGCTTATCTTTCGACAGTTTCTCAGTATGCTGGCACAGACGGTACTAAAAATCAGGTTGAAATTTTTTTTGATGATCAGGGGAAAGCTCTCAGTTTCAATGTAAAATCTGGTTCAGCTGCTGCGAATTCGCCAGTGTGGCCGGACAAAGATCCTTCTACTTTAGTAGAAAATGGACTGCACTTTGTTCTTGAGAACAATGAAACTAAAGCCGAGGTAAAACCGTTTCACACTGGTTTCACTTCAATGACTTTAAGTAAAGGTACAAGAGGTGGGCACGATGTCGCTGTTGTAAAAATCACTTCCAAAGAAACTCAAAGTGATCTTTATGTTTATCTGAAAATGGATGGCTCTTTTGAGGCGTATGAGATCAGATAGTTTCACCACTCTGATATCTTCTGTTTGTTTTGCAGCCTTCGGATTATTTTTCGGAGGCTGTAGTTATCGTATTGAAAAAAATACCTCTGATCTGAATTCTATAATAGTTTCACGTGAATCGATGGATTCAGTTTCATATCAAGAAGTAAAAAATAAAGTCTTTCTCCCTAAGTGTATTTCCTGTCATGGAAATTCAGGAGGAGTTAACCTTGATAATTACGCAAGTGCCAGATCGCATCTGGAACAAATCGCTAAATCGTCTCTTATAACAAAAACCATGCCGAAAGCAGGCAATGAGCCGCTGGCTGCTGGAGAATATCTTTTACTTGCTGCCTGGGTTAAAGCGGGCGGACCTGAAACTCCACTTAATGGATCTGATACTCCTCCGCCTGCTCCGGTTGAAGTTTTGAAACCGGAATTTGGTTCAATTAAAAAACTTATTATCGATCGCAAATGTCTTTCTTGTCACAAACCTGACGGGAAAGCGTCACGAGTTCCACTCAATACACCTCAAGAGATGATAGATTCTCCACTTGAAGTTGTTATTCCTGGTAACGCGGATGAGAGTGGCTTGATACTTTCCCTTGATTGGGAAAATTCCACTAAACCCATGCCCCCCAAAGAATCAGGTATAAGCCAGGTGAGTCCTGAAGAAATTCAAACTATCAAAGAATGGATCAATAAAGGAGCTAAAGATTAAAATGAAAACGCTTATACTATTTTCGCTACTCTCTATTTCATCACCTCTTTTTGCAAGCGTTGCTCAATTCGATTTAATTAAAGACAAAAGCCCTGTTGAGTTTGAAGCAAAAGGTAACCCATCTTTACTTTCAATAAAGGGTCTAAAGGGTAAAGGCGGTGGAACTTTAAAATTTAACAATAATTCTTTGAGCGGAAACATTATTGTGGCCCTCAATGATTTTGATACTGATCTTGATACCAGAAATGAGCATATGAAAGAAAAGTATCTTGAAACCGGGAAGCCTGGATTTGATCAAGCCATTCTCAAAATTGATTCTGTTATTTTGCCAAAGGATTTTTCCGAGAAAGGCAATAGGATCGATAAATTTCCAATTGAAGGAATTCTCGTTCTTCATGGGAAAGAAAAAAAAATCTCTTGTCTCACTGACTTATTGATTCAAGGAAATGATTTAAACGGTAAAACAAATTTTAAAATTAAACTTTCAGATTTTGGAATTGAAATTCCGAGTTTCGCAGGCATTACTATTGAAGATGAAATAGTAATTAATGCGCAATTCAAAGGCTCAACTGGAAAACAGTAATAATGAAATATTCATTCTTAATCCTTTATTTCATTATTGCTCAGACCTGTTGGGCCTTTCCTGAAATGTCCCGGCATGGCTATTTCAATTGTACAAGCTGCCATCTGAGTCCAGCTGGCGGAGGAGCGTTAACCCTTTACGGGCGTGAGCTTTCCAAGGAACTTTTAAGTACATCTTCAGTTAAAGGTGAACAGTATTTTGCTTACAATGCGATTCCGGCACTTAGCAAAAGTGATAAAATTCTTCTTGGTGCATATATAAGAGGACTTCAGGTTTTAAGAGAAAATGATCAGGTTAATGAGGCAAGAACCATACTCATGCAGGCGGATGCAGAAGCTGCTTATAATGACAAAAGTTGGGCCATCTTGGGGACCGTGGGACGACAAGAAGTTCGAAACGGCTTGGAAAGCCGGGGGCATTTTTTCAGCAGGCGCCATTATGTTTTGGGCCGTTTCGACAAACATCAAAATATAAGACTGGGAAAATTTCTCAAGTCCTATGGCCTTGATGATCCTAACCATTACATGTTTATCCGCAATGCTTTGAATTTCTCTTACGACACTGAATCTTATAATGTCGAGTATTCTTACCTGGCCGAAAATTTTAATGCCTATTTGACGGTCATTACCAATTTAAAAACAGATGACTATTTACGTAACGATGAAAATGGCCTTGCTTTTAATGGCAGTTTGAAATTTGATAAAAGCAAACTTGGTCTTAGTTTGTTTCATGGAACAAATGCCCGTCAAAGAAGAATGCTTGGGGGACTATGGGGCATTGGGACCTTTACCAAGCAATTTTTTTTAATGTCCGAACTGGATTTTCAAGCTGTGATGACGAAATTGACGCGAACTCATACAAACGGAACAGTCATGAGTCATCGTCTCAATTATGAAGTCTATAAAGGGATCATCCCTTTCCTTTCTTTTGATCAAAAATATCTTAATTTTTCCAATAAAAATTCAGAGCTGCATTCGATTGGGCTGGGCGCACGGCTTTTCCCAAGACCCCATTTCGAAATTACTGGAGCAGTTCAAAGGGAAGCGCGAATAGCGAATTCTTCTAAAGATACTCTGTACTGGTTGATGGGTCAGCTTTATCTTTAAAAGAAAAGAAGAACTTGATATTGATCATGTAAATAATATTGATTCTCGTTTAGATTTTTTTAAGAGAATTTTTCAAAGGGACAAAATGAAATACATTCTTCTGATTTGTTATTTCTTATCTCAACAATCATTGGCGGTTGAAACAACTCTTGAAGAGTATCTTTCACAAGTCAAGGAATCAAATCCAGGCTTAAAAGCTTACGAACTTCGAGCAAAAGCTTTAAAGGCAAAAGTTGATCCTGCTGGCACATGGGATGATCCTTTCGTGGCGATCGGAAAGGATGAAATTCCTTTTGACGGAGGAATGGGAGCTGTTACACGTTATCAGGTCAGTCAGTCGATTCCTTTTCCTGGTAAATTGGGTCTTAAAAAAGATATCGCGGAATACCGCGCCCATTCAGCAGAAAGTGATCGCGAGACAACTGAAAGAGAGACTGTCCAACTAGCCGCTCAAGTTTTCTATCGACTCTACTATAATCAACAGGCCTTGCTTTTAAATGAGAAGATTAAGAATTTAATTGATAGCTCTGCTGAAAGTGCGCGCATCCGTTATCAAACCGGCGGTTCAGAACATCATGATTGGCTTTTATCTCGAATTGAACTCAATTTGGTCAATGTTGAGCGATTGCGTTTACAGAGAGAGAATAAAACTTTGACGGCTTCTTATTTTGAACTGCTCAATCAACCGATGAATGAGAATTCCGTCGTTGTTTTAAAGGCGCAGTTTTCAAATTCAGGAGAACCGGAAAAACCATCATTTCAAAATCTGCCAGAATTGAAATCTCTCGATTTACTTCTGAGCCAATCGCAAGCTGAATTGACTCTCGCCAAGCTTTCTTTCTTGCCGGATTTTGTCCTTCAAGGGATGGCCATGAAACCAGATCCGGAAATGATGGATGAAAAAAAGACTTGGGGATTTATGGTTGGCATAAATTTACCGCTGTATTTCTGGAGAAAACAATCTGATCAGGTTGAAGCCGCGGCATATGATAGACAAGCAGCTGAATTAGAAAAGCTAAAAATTGAAAACCGGTTGCGGGTTGAAGAGCTCGATGCTCAGGAACAATTTAAAACGGCAAAAGACGTTGTCGAACTCTATAACAAATCTGTTATTCCCGCCACTGAGCTTGCTGTTCAAAATGCAAAATCCGGATATGCTTCTAGAAAACTTCCGCTCAAAGAATTAATTGAAACCTTAAAAGTTGAACAAACTCAAAGATTGGAACTGATCGCGGCCCAAATCGATGTTGAATTGGCAAAACTGAGAACAAAAAATCTAATTTCATCTCCTCCATTATTCCGGTTTGCTCCCTCAAGACCAAGTTTGATTGGTTCAGGGGCCATGGGGGGAGGTTCTGGCATGTCATCTGAAACCGTAAATATGGGTGGTGGCATGAGTGGCTCAACTTCAAAAAAATCAAAAGAAAGCAATTCTGGTTCAAATCAAGGCTCGGGATCGGGCATGGGGAATATGTAATGAAATTATCTTTGATCACTCTTTTGTCAATTTTTTCATCATTAGCACTGGCCCAGCATCAGCATGGGGCGACACCTTCGCAAAATGGTGAAGTCAAAAAAACAGAAGTAAAAAAAGTTGAAATTAAAAAAACCGAAGAACCTCGTGTTCCGGTTAGCATTCCACTTGATCAACAGAAAAAAATTGGCCTTAAGACTTCGCTTGCTGAAAAGAAAAAGGGTGAATACACCATTAGAACTGTTGGAACGGTGACTGCAGATCAGACAAAAGAGGCCCATGTTCACACGAAAATAAACGGATGGATTGAAACCATCTTTGCGGATTATGTTGGAAAGCCGGTTAAAAAAGGCCAGACACTTTTTGAACTCTATAGCCCGGATTTAGTTTCTACGCAGGAGGAATATCTTTCGGCAAAACGAATGGGGGAAGGGGGAAAAGAGATTGCTAAAATTGCCCTTGAGCGATTGAAACTCTGGGGAGTGGCAAACTCCGAAATCAGCAGACTTGTCAAAACCGGATTTTCAAAAAGAACCTTGGCGTTTGACAGTCCGGTCAATGGATTTATCGTTAATAAGAATGCAATCAAAGGGATGTATATTACACCTGAGATGGAACTTTATCATATAGCGGATCTCTCAAAAGTCTGGATCATCGTGACTTTATATGAATACGATGTCTCGTTGGTAAATACTTCAGATGTGGCCGAAATAGAATTGCCATTTGAACCGGGTAAGTCCTTTAAAGGAAAAATCAGCTACGTTTATCCTGAGATAGAGCTTGAAACGAGAACCGCTAAAGCAAGAATTGAAACTGACAATCCTGGACAAAAATTTAAACCCGGCATGTTTGCCAACATCATCATAAAGAAAAATATTCCCGAGTCTATTTCCATCCCGGAAGATTCAGTCATTGATACTGGTCTTAGAAAAATTGTTTTTGTGAAAACAAATCAAACTCAATTTGAACCGAGAGAAATTAAAATCGGCCCGCGAATGGGCAACACTTTTGTCGTTCTCTCCGGGCTTAAAGAGGGGGAGGAAGTTGTAACTAGTGCCCACTTTCTCATCGATGCGGAAAGTAAGTTTCAAGCGGCAGTGAAAAAAGGAACACCGTCCGGCGGTCACAGTGGGCACGGTGGAAAATAGTTATGATTGAAAAAATTATTTCCTTTTGCGGAAAAAATGCAAAGCTAACAATCATCATTTCACTTCTTCTCGGACTCTGGGGGGCCTGGTGCTTAAAAAATATTAAAGTTGATGCCATTCCTGATCTCTCAGAAACCCAGGTGATCATCTACACTGAATGGATGGGACGAAGTCCGGATTTAATTGAAAATCAGATTACCTATCCGCTTGTTACAGCGATGTTGTCCGCTCCGAAGGTCAATGTTGTGCGCGGATTTTCCATGTTCGGGATGTCTTTTGTTTATGTGATCTTTAAAGATGGAACCGATCTTTATTGGGCCCGCTCCCGTGTTGTAGAATATCTTTCGAAATTAAGTGGACAACTTCCGCAGGGAGCAACACCTTCAATCGGCCCTGATGCTTCCGGTGTCGGCTGGGTTTTCCAGTATGCTTTAGTCGATAAAGATCACAAGTACTCTTTGGCCGAAATTAAAACTTTTCAGGATTGGTATTTGAGATATTGGCTTAGCTCAGTTCCTGGTGTGGCCGAAGTCACAAGCGTTGGTGGATTCGAAAAACAATATCAGGTTGAGATTGATCCTAACCGGATTGCCGCCTTAAAAATTTCCCTTGAACAAATTATTCGAGCTATACGTAACAGCAATAAAGATGTCGGTGGTCGGACGCTTGAAATTTCCGAGCGCGAACATTATGTGCGCGGACTTGGTTATGTAAAAGATCCGAAAGAATTAGAGAATATTGCAGTAGGAATGGGGGCAGGAAACACACCTGTTCGTGTTGCGGATGTCGGTAAAGTCAGCTTAGGACCAAATATTCGCCGAGGGCTTTCTGATCTTGACGGAAATGGTGATACCGTTGGCGGACTCGTTGTCATGAGACAAGGCGAAGATGCTTCAAAAGTGATTGCTGCCGTTAAAAAGAAAATTTCTGACGTTAAAGGTGCATTCCCTCCTGGAGTTGAACTGAAAATTGTCTATGACCGTTCAGATTTGATTTCGAAAGCTGTAGAAACTTTAAGAGATAATATTATCGAAGAAATTATTCTCGTTTGTTTTATTATTTTTCTCTTCCTTTTTCATTTTAAAAGTACTTTTGTAGTGGCAATTACACTTCCCCTTTCCATTCTCATGGCAATGATCCCACTCTATTATCTCGACATCAGTTTAAATATTATGTCGATGGGGGGAATTATCCTTGCAGTGGGAGATATTGTTGATGGTGTCGTTGTCTTTATCGAAAACACTCATAAAAAAATTGCTGAGAATAGTTCAGGAAGACCGACCGGCGAATTAGCGTTAGAAGCCTGTAAAGAACTTGGACCATCTATATTTAGTTCTCTCTTGATTATCGGTGTTTCGTTTCTTCCGATCTTTGCCCTTGAGGCCCAGGAAGGAAAACTCTTTCATCCTTTAGCGTACACAAAAACATTTGCGATGATTATGGCGGCATTAGTTTCTATAACAGTCACTCCGCCGTTGATTGCTTATTTTGTCAAAGGCAATATTAAGCCTGAAGAGCAAAACCCCATTAACCGCAAATTGCAGGGCTTTTATCGACCGATATTGCAATGGTGTCTGCACAATACAAAAGTTGTCTTGATGGGAATGGGAGTTCTTGTTCTCGTTTCAGTTTTTGGTTACACAAGATTGGGATCAGAATTTATGCCTCCGCTGTGGGAAGGTGATCTGCTTTATATGCCGATTACTGTTCCTGGGATTTCCGTCACTGCTGCCCAAGATTTGCTCACTAGACAAGGTGCTGCCATAAAATCTATTCCTGAAGTTGAAACTTCTTTCGGGAAGGCCGGAAGATTTGAAACAGCAACTGATCCTGCACCCCTTTCAATGTTTGAATTTACAATAAAATTAAAACCTAGAGACCAATGGCGAAAAGGTGTTACAGAAGATTCATTAATCGCTGAACTTGATAAGGCCGTAGAAGTCCCAGGACTCAATCGCGCCTGGACGAAACCCGTTCGCGGAAGAATTGATATGCTCTCAACCGGAATCAGAACCCCGGTGGGAATAAAAATTTACGGAAAAGATTTAAAAGTGATCGAAGAAATCGGTCAGCATCTCGAACATGCGCTTAACTCAGTCAGGGGAACAAGAAGCGTTTATGCTGAACGAATCGTAGGTGGAAATTATATTGATTTTGAACCGGATCGAGATGTTCTTGGTCGTTATGGATTGAACGTCGGTGATGTTCAGACAGTTGTTGAGACTGCTATTGGTGGGATGGAGATTTCTCAGACTATTGAAGGTAGAGAAAGATATTCAATCAATGTTCGCTATCCAAGAGAACTTCGCGATGATGTAGATAAACTTAGCCGAACACTTGTTGCAACTCCAACCGGAGCACAGATTCCTCTGAATCAATTAGGAAAATTTGTGATCAGATCGGGACCTCCTATGGTTCTCGACGAAAACGGCTCTCTGGCGGGTTATGTTTATATCGATTTAAAAGACAGAGATCCAGGTGGCTATGTTGAAGATGCAAAAGAAGCTGTTAGAAAAAACGTTCAGATTCCACCCGGGTATTTTATTCAATGGACAGGACAATATGAATATCTGGAAAGAATGCAGGCAAGAATGAAAATCGTTCTTCCTCTGACATTGGTCCTCATTTTCGGATTACTTTATATAAGTATGAGATCTGTTTCAAAAACAATTATGATTATGACTTCCGTTCCGTTGTCTTTGGTTGGAGGAATTCTTCTCATGTGGGCACTCAAATACAACATGAGCGTTGCTGTCTGGGCGGGGGCCATTGCTTTGATCGGAGTGGCTGTTGAAACGACATCCATTATGGTTGTCTTTTTAGATGAAGCCTGGAAGAAAAATAAAGAAGCTGGAACATTGAAAGATACGCAGGATTATATTCGAGCGACTATGGAAGGGGCGCAAAAGAGTCTCCGCTCTGTGCTGATGGCTGTGAGTATGAATATTTTTGGGCTCCTGCCTGTTATGATGGCCACTGGAATTGGGGCAGATGTTATGAAACGGTTATCTTCTCCAATGTTCGGAGGATTAGTTTCTTTAACTATTTTGACTTTAATTGTGATTCCTGTCGTCTACCTGCTGCGGGAAAAAAGAGAATTCGCGCATGAATAGCCAAACAGAAAAACCATGGGCCTTTGAAGCAAGTCTTGTTGTTAATTCAATAAAGTCTGATGCAGTGGATGGATTGTCTTCTTCAGAAGCAAAAAATAGATTAGATTTACATGGTCCAAATTCATTGAAGGCAGAAGTTAAAATTTCTCCTTTGATCAGGTTTTTCAATCAATTCAAAAGTCCTGTTGTTCTCATTCTCCTCGTGGCAACAATTGTCTCTTCAGTGCTCGGTGAATATACTGATGCTATTGCCATTTTTACTATTGTCATTATTAATGCCTTTATTGGTTATGCCCAGGAATCAAAAGCAGAAGCTGCAATTGAAGCTTTAAAAAAGTTATCAGCACCAAGATCAAGAGTTTTGAGAAACTCTTCTATCGTCGATGTACCAGCTTCAGAAGTTGTTCCAGGCGATATTCTTGTTCTTGAAGGTGGAGATTTTATTTCTGCAGATGCTAGACTTCTTGAAGCCAGTCAGTTGCAAGTGGATGAAGCGATTTTAACCGGCGAGTCTTTGCCTCTTCAAAAACATACGAAGTCTTTAACGGAGGACACATTACTTGCCGATCGAAAAAATATGCTTTTTGCAAGCACTGTCGTTGTCGCCGGATCAGCACGTGCTGTTGTCATAGCAACTGGAGTAAAAACGGAAATCGGAAAAATATCAGAGCTTTTGAAATCCGCTGAAGTAACACAGACTCCACTGCAAAAAAAATTAGATCAGGTAAGCAACAAGCTTCTTTTATTTTGTGGAGTCGTTGTTGTGTTGGTTGCGGTTCTGGGACTTATCCATCGAGAATATTGGCTTGATGTTTTAATGTCTGCTATCAGCCTTGCGGTAGCTGCCATACCTGAAGGTCTTCCCACGGTTGTCACTCTCGCTCTGGCGCTTGCCATTCGAAGAATGACAAAGAGAAATGCCATTGTAAAACATCTCCCAGCGGTGGAAACTCTCGGGTCCACTAATGTCATTTGTACGGACAAGACGGGGACTCTCACGACAGGCAAAATGCGTGTCCGAGATTTCTTTTCTCTGGAAGGAAAAAAGCCGACAGAAGAACAGCTCGCTTCTCTTGTCCTTTGTACCAATGCCAGCATTGATAACGGTATTGAGACAGGTGATCCAACGGAAGTGGCTTTGTTGTATTTTGGTCAGGAAAATAATTATTCAAACAAAGAATCGTTTCTGCAAAATCCTCGTAAACTTGAATTAAGTTTTGACAGCCTACTTAGAAGAATGAGTGTTGTTGTTCAAAGAAGTGAAAGTTTGGTTCTATTTACCAAAGGGGCACCAGAGGCCTTACTTCCCCTTTGTTTAAATTCCGAAGATGATAAAAATAAAATTCGTGCTGCGGTTGAGCTTTATTCTTCGCAAGGAAGAAGATTGTTGATGATCACCAAAAAGATTATTAACGAAAGTGACCTGACGGCAGATCGAAGTGTTCTGGAAAGGGATTTCACATTTTTAGGGCTTGTTGCAATTGCAGATCCTCCAAGGGCAGAAAGTATCCCTGCCATTAAAGAATGCCGTAATGCCGGTATTAAAGTTGTTATGATAACCGGAGATCATCCCGTTACGGCAAAAACAATTGCAAATGAACTCGGAATCACAGAAGAAAAAGTATTTGATGGAGTTTTAACAGGTGCTGAACTTGAGAAAATGTCTGTTCAGGAACTCGAATCAAGAGTTGAGCAGACAGCAGTCTATGCCCGAGTCTCGCCTGAACATAAACTAAAAATCGTTCAGGCATGGCAGAATAAAGGGAATATTGTCGCCATGACAGGGGATGGAGTTAACGACGCTCCTGCTTTGAAACAAGCATCGATTGGTGTAGCGATGGGGAAAGGGGGCACTGAAGTAGCAAAACAAGCTGCTTCAATGATTCTGACTGATGATAACTTTTCTACAATCGTGAAGGCCATTGAAGAGGGGCGGGCCATCTATGGCAATATAAGAAGAACCATTCAATATTTACTTTCAGGCAATCTTGCCGAAATTCTGATTATGCTGGGAGCTGCGGTTCTAGGATGGGCTCCACCTCTGGCTCCCATTCATTTGCTTTGGATTAACCTTGTGACTGACGGGCTTCCTTCGTTAGCTCTTGCCGCTGAACCTGTGCCGGTCAACGTATTAGAACAGACAAAGCGTCCTTCACCAACTTCATTCTTTGACAAAAACTTTTATACTGAAATGATCATTGTCGGAGTTTTGACCGCCATTCTTTCATTGGGAGTTTATGGTTATAGCTTGAGAATGGAAGATGAAGTGACTGCGAGGACACATGTCTTTTCGTTTTTAGTTTTCTCAGAACTTTTTAGAGCTTTCGCTTGCAGAAGCGATACAAAAACATTTTTTCAAATGAAATGGACGTCCAATTTTTATCTTTTATTAGCGGTGTCCATTCCGATAGGATTTCAGCTTTTTCTTCACCATTCTGAATTCTTCAGCAATCTATTTAAAGTGAAAGATATTTCATGGACTGAGTGTTTTGTGATGTTGGGAATAACTTTAATTCCTGTTTCTATCATTGAATTGAGAAAATGGTATCGACATACACTAAAAAAGAAAAATGGGAGCGGTCCATGGTAGAAAATTGTTCAATAGAATCTGAATGTCAATGCCAGGTTTCTGTTCATCCTTTTAAAAAAGTAGTTTTGACGGGAGGGCCAGGAGCTGGGAAAACCGCAGTTCTTGAAATAATAAAGAGAAGTTTTTGTCAGCATATAGCTGTCTTACCGGAAGCTGCGAGTATTGTCTTTAGTGGAGGATTCTGGAGATTGGATAGCACGACTGGAAAAATGAGTGCTCAAAGATTGATTTATCAGGCACAGCTTGAGCTAGAAAGAATGGCGGAAGAGGAGAACAAATATGCTGTCGCACTCTGTGATCGCGGCACATTAGATGGGCTAGCTTACTGGCCCGGAAATGAATCTATGTTTTGGTCGGAGTTAAGAACAAATAGAGAGAATGAATTAAAAAGATATTCTGCGGTTATTCACTTAAGAACTCCCAGTCTGGAGAGAGGATATAATTTTCAAAATCCTGTCCGAATTGAAAGTGCTGCACTGGCTACTGAAATTGATAAAAAAATTGAAATGGCCTGGGAAGGTCATCCAAGAAGATTCTTCATAGAAAGCCAAAATGATTTTCTAGAGAAAATTCAGCGAACTGTTGAGCTTATCAAAAATGAAATGCCTGAATGCTGTAAAAAACATGAAATAAAAGTTTAATCAACAAAAGAGGATCTATGAAACTAACTTTTTTAGGTGGAACAGGAACAGTTACTGGATCTAAATATCTTTTGGAAAATAACGGATTTAAAATTCTCATTGATTGTGGACTTTTCCAGGGAATGAAAGATTTGCGTCTAAGGAATTGGGATAAATTCCCGTTAGACCCAGCTTCGATAAACGCTGTTGTCATAACTCATGCTCATATTGATCATACAGGTTACCTTCCAGTTTTAATGAAGAAAGGATTTAAAGGTCCCATCTATTCAACAGAGGCGACTTTTGATTTATGCCAGGTTTTGCTTCGAGATGCTGGAAAATTACAGGAAGAAGATGCAGAATACGCCAATAAAAAAGGTTACTCCAAACACGATCCTGCTGAGCCACTTTTTACAATTGAAGACGCAGAGAAAGTTTTAACTTTGTTTAAACCACAAAAATTTCACGCCCCGTTCGATCTCGGACCAACAAAGGTAAATTTTATTCCATCTGGACATATCCTTGGTTCGGCTTTAGTAAATCTCAAAACAAATGATAAATCTGTCTTATTCACTGGGGATTTGGGAAGACCGGAAGATTTAATTATGCTTCCTCCTGAAACAGTGTCAGTAGCAGACTGTCTTATTATAGAGTCAACTTACGGCAATAGAGTTCATGAAAAATTGAATCCGTTGATAAAATTGGAATCGGTTCTGAAAAAAGCACTCGATAGAAATGGGGTTGTCATGATTCCTGCTTTTTCAATTGGACGAACTCAGGCTTTTCTTTATGCTGTTCATTTATTGAAGGCGCAGAAAAAAATTGAAGATGTTCCTGTTTATCTCAATAGTCCAATGTCAATTAGTGCGATGGACATTTATTGTAAACACCGTTCAGAGCATAGATTAAATCCAGATCAGTGCCATTCCATGTGTTCAACAGCAAAATATGTTCGACTGGTTGATGAATCTATTAAGTTGAACAGTAAAAAAGGTCCAATGATTATTATTTCTGCCAGTGGCATGGCAACAGGTGGAAGAATTCTTCATCACTTTAAGGCTTTCGGTCCTGACAAGAATAATATGATTGTTCTAGCAGGTTTTCAGGCCGCGGGTACTCGCGGAAGATTGTTGCTTGAGGGAAAAAAATCACTGAAAATTCATGGAAAAGAAATTGCTATGAATGCTGAAGTTGAATTAGTGGATGGATTTTCTGCCCACGCAGATCAAAATGAACTTTTGGAATGGTTGAAAAATTTTACTACTCCTCCAAAAACTATCTTTGTAACTCATGGTGAGCCTGAAGCATCTCTAGCTTTAAAAAATAAAATACAGGTAGAGTTAAACTGGAATGCAGTAGTTCCTGAATATCTTCAGACAGTGGAATTATAAATAAGTGAATTTTTCAATTGAAAATGCTCATCCTTTTCATCAACTCATCATCTCAGTAATGCTAGGTTTGATTGTTGGACTACAGCGAGAGTGGCGCCAGTCTCAGATTGCAGGTATACGTTCTTTTGCTTTAATCACTTTGCTTGGAACTGTCTGCGCATTGTTGTCAGATTTTTTTGGATTACCAGTCATACTCGCTGGTTTTGTAGGAATTTTTATTCTTATTATTTCTACTTTTCTTCGCCCACACCTGCAAAGTGAATTAAATGCTAATTCAGGACCGGTTACAGAGCTTTCGATGCTTTTAATGTTTTCTGTCGGGGTTTTGGTGAAGACCGGCCCGATCTGGTTGGCCGCATCGATTACTGGCATTCTTGCTTTTATTTTACAGGCAAAAATTGAACTTCATGGTCTTGCAAAAAAATTTAATGAAATTGAAATTAATTCTATCATGCAATTTGTTCTTATTTCTCTCGTTATTTTCCCGCTGATCCCTGATAGGACCTTCGGCCCATTAAATGTTATCAATCCACATGAAACCTGGCTTATGATTCTGATAATTGTCGGCATCAGTTTGGCTGGATACATTGTTTATAAATTTTTCGGGGAAAAAGCAGGCTTAATCTTAAGTGGGATTCTTGGGGGACTCATTTCCAGTACCGCGACAACAGTGAGTTACGCAAAAAATGAAAAATCAGATAAACATCCAAGCTCATTTAATGCTCTCGTCATTCTAATTGCATGGACAACAGTTTATGTGCGTCTTGCTATTGAAGTGGCGCTAATTGCCCCTGGATTTTTAACCCCAATTATTGTTTTAGGTTTTCTGTTTTTTATTTCTGCGCTTTCAGCATTCCTGATATGGAAGAAAAATACCACCGTGAGCAATGGTATGCTCGATCAAAAAAATCCTACAGAGATTAAGACTGCTCTGGTTTTTGGCTTAATCTATTCTGGTGTTTTATTGGCAGTGGCTTTTTCAAAAGAATATTTGGGGGAAAGTGGTCTATTTATTGTTGCTTTTATTTCCGGAATTACCGATATGGACGCAATTACTTTATCGACTTCAAAATTGGCCCAATCAGGCAGGCTTGAAATGATTGAAGCGACCAGGATAATTATTGTTGCATGCATTTCAAATGTTTTTTTTAAAGGATTAATTGCCAGGATCATTGCTGGACAGAGAATGTTCCGGCTTTTACTTACGCCATGGATTTTAACAATGTTAATTGGCGCTTTAATTGTAGTCTTTTTGCCCTTAATAAAATTTTAATTTCTTTTGGATAGTAAATGATTAGAGGATATGAGAATTCAGTTATTATTTTTGAAAATAAGGAAAAGGTTTTTGAATATCTCGATGATCCGATGAAGCTGTCGAGACACATGAATGAAACTTCATTCATGATGGCTGGTTCCAAAATGGTTACAAAGATTGATTCCGGTCAAGGACGAGAAGTGGGATCTTTCATTGAAATGTCCGGAAAAATGATGGGATTTAATATTTATCTTAAAGAAGAAATCATTGAGAGAGAGGTGAATGATAAAAAATCATGGAAGACTGTTGGAGCTCAAAAATTAATCATTTTAGATCGATATAGAATGGGGTTTTTATATAAACCAAGTTGAAGAAGGCACAAACGTGACGATATTTATTGTCTACGTACTTCCAAAAGGTATTAAGAAAATTTTAGGTTTGTTGTTTGGGAATTGGTATTCGCGCTGGTGTGTGGATCAGATGTTGAAAGATCTTGTTCGTCACTTTGGAAATAGTGGATAAAAATATTCCGACAATTGAATTAATCAAAACTTGTTAAATACATAGTATTCATTTGTAAATAAGAGTAAAATAATTGAAAAAAATGTTACTTTCTCAGGAGAAAAAAATGAAAGTTAAGAATGTTGCATTACTGGCACTTGGGGTTTTAATTTTGAGTTCATGCGCTTCTCATTCGACAATGAGAGGCTCGGTTGCTATGAAAACTGGTGAAGATACTGCGCACGTATGTCTTGGTGATGGCGAAATTAGACAAGGCGATAAAGTTATCGCTTATAAAAATGTGTGCACAAACAATAATCTTGAAAGAAATACAAGAAGCCATCTGAACGTATCTTGCAAAAAAGAAAAGATCGGAGAAGGCTCAGTTTTGAACGTGATCAACGAGCATTACTCAGAAGTGAAATTTGATGCCGGTGTCCCTTTCACTGAAGGAACAATTGTAGAAAAAGCGAAATAATAATTTAAGGAACCAGTGCAAATTTATATTTGCACTGGTTTTTACATTTTCTTAAGTCGCAACGAATTTAAGATAACAGAGACAGAACTTAAGCTCATTGCAAATGCAGCAATCATTGGATTGAGAAGCATTTTTGTAAAAGGGTAGAGTGCTCCCGCTGCTATTGGAACTCCGATAGCATTATAGATGAAAGCAAAAAATAAGTTCTGCTTGATATTGTTAATAGTGCTTTCACTCATTTCTCTCGCTCGAACAATTCCCATTAAATCGCCTTTTACGAGTGTCACGCCAGCGCTGTTCATCGCAACGTCTGTTCCTGTTCCCATTGCAATTCCGACTTGTGCTTGTGCCAGCGCGGGAGCATCATTGATACCATCTCCTGCCATCGCAACAAATAATCCTTCTGATTGCATTCTCTTCACAATCTCTGCCTTTTGATGTGGAAGCACATCCGCATGGAATAGATCCACGCCAACTTTTTTTGCGACAGCTTCAGCCGTTTTCGCATTATCTCCGGTGATCATTGCTACTTTAATTCCTTTTTCTCTTAGATTTTTAATGGCGGTTACAGAAGTTTCTTTGATTGGATCTATAACACCAATAAAGCCCGCCATTTCTTTCTCTACAGCGATGAACATAACTGTTTGACCGTCTGAGCGAAGGGTGTTCATTTCACTTTCAAAAGATGCGACATCAATGCCAATGTCTTGCATAAGGGCTTTATTTCCGAGTGAGATTTTTTTTCCGCTAACTGTCGCTTGGATGCCTTTACCAGTGATCGATTGAAAATTCTCTGTTTCTACCATTTGAATATTTTTTTCTTTTGCACCTGAAACAATGGCTTGGGCCAGAGGATGCTCACTTGCTTTTTCTAAACTCGCTGCATATGTAAGAAGACTATTTTCATCAAACTGCCCAGTACTTTTCACCGTCACAAGTTTTGGCTTTCCAACTGTTAACGTACCTGTTTTATCCACGACTAGCATATTCACTTTTCGCAATTCTTCGATGGCCTCTGCATTTTTAAAGAGCACACCCATTCTTGCACCATTGCCAGTAGCAACCATTATCGACATTGGAGTGGCCAGTCCGAGCGCGCAGGGACAAGCTATAATTAAAACCGAAACAGCGTTGACGATAGCGTGAGGAATTCTTGGCTCAGTTCCAAAGAAAGCCCAAATAACTGCCGCGAGTATTGCAATCAATACTACAACCGGAACAAAGTAACCTGAAACTGTATCGGCAAGTTTTTGAATCGGAGCACGCGAGCGTTGGGCTTCTGAAACCATCTGAACAATCTGCGAGAGCAAAGTATCTTTGCCGATTTTTTCAGCACGCATAATAAACGAACCTGTGCCATTGATAGTGGCACCAATGACATTTGAGCCCGATATTTTTTCAACCGGAACAGGCTCTCCTGAAATCATTGATTCATCAATGGATGATGTACCTTCAATTATAATTCCATCTACTGGAACTTTTTCTCCGGGCCGGACTCTTAAATGATCTCCGACCTGTACATCTTCCAAAGAAATATCAGCTTCGCTTCCATCGCTATTTATTTTTCTCGCAGTTTTCGGTGATAATCCCAGGAGAGATTTAATAGCCGCACTAGTTTGGCCTCTAGCTTTTAATTCCATCACCTGACCAAGGAGAATTAAAGTCGTGATCACAGCGGCAGCTTCGAAATAGAGACCGATTTCCCCCGTCATTGGATCTTTGAATGAATCAGGAAAAAGTCCCGGAAAAAAAACTGCGACAATACTATAAAGAAAAGCAACACCTGTTCCGAGCCCAATGAGAGTGAACATATTCAAGTGGCGATTGACCAATGATTGCCAAAATTTTTCAAAGAATGGCCATGCTCCCCATAGGACAACTGGTGTGGCGAGGAAAAATTCAATCCACTTCATTAAATGCATTGGAATAAGTGAACTAATGAGGTGACGTCCACCCATCGTGATAAATAGAAGTGGGAGACTGAGGGCTGCGCTTACAATAAATCGTAAGAGCATTGACTTATATTCGCTATTGTCTTCCTCTGCGTCGATTTTAATTTCTACTGGCTCGAGGGCCATGCCACAAATTGGACAATTTCCAGGACCCTTTTGCCTGATTTGCGGATGCATTGGGCATGTATAATCAATGTTCATTGAATTTTTTTTCAGAACATGATCAGTTTCATGATTGTGCTTGTGTGTTTCGTTGTGAGAATTATGGTGGTTGTGATTTTCATTCATGTATTAAGATTAAAATCTTTAAACAAGTACGGCAAAAAATTTTTAACTGAAATATTGATGATTTGAGTTTTAAATATAGCCGCTACACAATATAAGAAATATAGAGTGATCATGGAGCAGCTTAAAGTGAAAAAAGAATCGGTCTTATCGCGTTTTTCTAGTTATGGACAAACGAAACAACTTTTCAAAAATCTAATTTTATAATAATCTAAAATTGACGTTACACTTAAGAGTAGTGAGGACGTTTAAGGAAAATCACTCGGTGCGTGGCTATTTTGGCTACAACCCAAAAATAAGAATCAATGATAACAATAATTTGATTCTTATAGCGGCACCTCCACCACTGGGAAAACAGTGGTCTTATTCTTAAAGTTATTCAGGAAATTTTTTCAAAAATTCGGTGTGTGCCAAATGTGTGCCACGAACTAAAAATGATCAAAGGCAATAACTGCATCAGGTGCCTTAAATGCGATGATGTAATATCGCTCTATGAGAAAAGTGCTAGTTGTTTTTTGAATATCTTTTTCAACATTCTTCATTTCTTTAATTGCTAAATCCTTTGCACTCGTTTCCGTCATCGTTGAATCTTCAGGAAACGAACACCAACATGTCGTATTTGGAAGCTTGTTTCCCTTATAGCTAAAATTCCAGTTAAGATCTTTCATTTTCTTTATAAATTCTTCATGCTTTCCAGGTGGAGTTTTCAAATCGTAAGAGATAACAACGTAAAGTTTTGCCATATTTTCTCCAAAAAATTATTACTAACATTTCGGTTTTATACATTTCCATTTGAATCAATTTTTCTTGATAATTCCTAGGATTGTTTAAAGTTAAAAGACGATTTACCATGGATTTAAATATTTAAATTAAATCGTAATAATAAATTTTTTATAAGGAAAAATAATGGCTTCCAATCAAGCTTCTAAGTTCGATAAATTCATAAAAGTCACAATTTACTTAGGTATATTTTCTGTGTGGGGTGCTTTAATTTTTTATAGAATAAATTTTAAAGGAGATTTGTCTTCAGAATCACAGGAATGGTCAAACTTTGGAAGTTTTTATGGTGGGCTATTAGGCCCATTGTTAAGTTTTATTACAATTATTGTTTTATTGCGAACTTTAAAAAATCAAGAGTTGGATCTTAAGTTAAAACAAGAAGAAGCGACGTTTTTTAAAATGGTCGATTTTCTAATTAGAACAGTTGATAACATGGAAATTCGTTGGCGGGGGTTGGGACAGCCCGCTGAGCAAAGAAATGGAAATGCTGCTTTTAATTTTATAGTTAGGGAATTATCTAGTGAGTTAAATATTCTTTTTAAGCTTAATAAATTAACCGATGAAGAGCTTAAGAGAATTTTCCATAGCTACTATAAAAACTATAGAACTTCACTGGGTAGCTTTTTTAGGTTAATTGAAAATATTCTAATATTTATTGATCGATCCTCTTTGGATGATGAGGCAAAGTTACAATATATTTCCATATTAAAATCAATATTGACACCCCGTCAACCCCCTTATTTCGGACAAAATCCTAGCAAGGGATCAGGCCGAGATCTGGTATTCATAGTTTAATCCTTGCTTAAATAGCTCAATAAACATCTCCGGCGATTTATATTTAAGCGATCCAT
>Ga0208124_100093_pt1 | contig 56171 bp, 43 predicted proteins | sample LakWasM104_HOW12_2_FD_183922 | JGI IMG/M metagenome (GOLD analysis project Ga0208124, IMG submission 183922) | Freshwater sediment methanotrophic microbial communities from Lake Washington under simulated oxygen tension - Sediment Metagenome... | ecosystem: Environmental > Aquatic > Freshwater >...
GATTGTAATTCGTTTTTAAATTGAGAAAGTGTCATGATATTTACGATTTTTGATTTACGATATACGATTTTTGATCTACGATATACGATTTTAGATTAGCAACATTTGTTTTTTTGCGTGATTGTTAAATGGGCGAAATAACCTTCGAACTGCTCAAGCTTTTCCGTATTTAGGCAGTAGCAAATGGCGGTACCTTCAATGGTTCCTTTAATGATTCCGGCATTCTTAAGCTCCTTCAGGTGCTGAGAAACGGTAGGTTGTGCCAAAGGCAATTCGTTGACAATATCGCCACAAATACAAGCATCGACCTTTAATAAGTATTCAATAATAGCAATGCGCGCGGGATGTGACAAGGCTTTAAAAAGTAGTGCCAATTCGTTTTGGTTGTCGGAAAAAAAATCGGATTTAGAAGCTCCCATAGTAGTAACATTATTATATCGCAATATTACGATATAATAATGATACGACCTCCTAAAAGTTGTTAAAATTTGTAAAACTAATTCTCAAATAAATTTCATACTTTTGACACTTAAAAAATTGAACTCTATGGCAGTTATAACTTTAGGCGGAAATCCTATACATACCAATGGCGAATTGCCAAAAGTGGGCACAAAAGCCCCTCAATTTACGTTAGTAAAAGACGACTTATCGGTGGTTACTTTGAATGATTTTTCAGGTAGTAAACTGGTTTTGAATATTTTTCCAAGTGTCGATACCGGTGTTTGTGCCACTTCGGTTCGCAAATTCAACGAACAAGCTTCTGGCTTAACCAATACGAAAGTATTGTGCATTTCTAGAGATTTGCCCTTTGCTCAAAAACGATTTTGTGGTGCGGAAGGATTGGAGAACGTGGTAAACCTGTCGGATTTTAGAGACGGTGCGTTTGGAAAAGCATACGGTTTAGAAATCACAGACAGTATATTTACCGGATTGCATTCTAGAGTCGTAGTGGTTTTAGATGAAAATGGCACGGTGCTTTATTCGGAACAGGTTCCGGAAATTGGCAGCGAACCCAATTATGAAGCTGCTTTAGCGGCGCTTTAAACCGTTTTTATGGAATTTCAAAAAGACAACACTTTTGTAACCGGACGCCTCAAAAGCATGGGATTTGCTTTGAAAGGTGCTATCAAACTGATTACTACTGAACATAGTGTGATGGTGCAATCATCAATTGGCGTTTTGCTGATTGTGGCTGGGTTTTACTTTCATATTACTACAACCGAATGGCTATTTCAAATCCTAGCGATTGGTTTGGTTTTGAGCGTGGAGGGTTTGAATACAGCCGTAGAAAAAATTGCCGATTTCATTCATCCCAATTACCATGAAAAAATTGGATTTATCAAAGATATTGCTGCAGGAGCGGTTTTCTTTGCGGCGATGACGGCCATTGCGATTGGATTAATTATCTATGTTCCTAAATTTTTATAATTCCGACTCTTAAAAATAAGCACTTCAATCAAGGATGGCAAAAGCGATAAAAAAAGAAGCTCCCGAAAAAAAGGAAGGCACCTCAGATACTAAAAAATCTTGGAGGATAACCCGCCAGCACAAACTCCTAGTAGGAAGTTTACTAGTGTTACTTTCCGTGGCGTTATTGGTGGCGTTTGTTTCTTTTTTTGTTTACAACCACCAAGACCAAAGTGCCTTAACGACTTTGGCCGACCGCGGGGAGAAAGTCAACAATTGGCTCGGGAAATTTGGTGCTATTACGGCCGACTTCTTCATATACAAAGGTTTTGGCGTGGCTTCCTTTCTTTTTGTGAAATTGTTTTTCCTTACAGGTGCCTTTTTAGCATTAGACATTTCGTTGAAGAAACTAAAGAATATTTGGTTTTGGGATTTATTTGCCGTGGTATTAATTTCGATTTTATTCGGATTTTTTGCTACTTCGCTCCCAGAACTTGGCGGTACCGTTGGGTATGAAATGAATTTATTCTTTCAAGATTATGTAGGTAAAGCGGGAACACTTTTGATCTTAGCTTTCGGCATCATCATTTATTTGATTTTTAAAATCAAAATTTCTCCCGATACTATCAAAGCGTTTTTTGAACGCAATAAGAAAGAGTTGGATGACGACTTGGCTTCGGTGCCAGTTCCGTTAGGAGAAAGCGCTTATAATTTAGAAGAATTTGCCGTTAAAGACGAGGAAGAGGATGATTTGGAAGAACCTGAATTGAAAGCCCCTTCCCAATTTGAAATCAACAAAGAAGCATTGAAACCAACGATCTCCCATCCGTCCGAAATTCATTTGCAACCTTTAGCGAAAACAACCCCGTTAACGGTTACTCCTACTCCACCCGTAGAGCGAATCGAACCCGTAAGAGAAATTATTCCAACCAACGATGACTCTTTTGTCATTGAAAAAGCACCTGAAGAAGCCACGATTGAAGAAAATTTAGCTTCCCGTTTGGTGGCCGATTTCGGTTTGTTTGATCCGACTTTAGAATTGTCGAATTACAAATTCCCGACGCTTGACTTATTAAAGGAATATTCTAGTGGCGGCATCACGATCAATCAGGCGGAATTAGAAGAAAACAAAAACAATATTGTGGAGACACTCCGCAATTACAAAATAGAAATTGCACAAATCAAAGCAACGGTTGGACCTTCGGTAACCTTATACGAGATAGTTCCTGAAGCTGGAATTCGGATTTCAAAAATCAAAAGTTTGGAGGATGATATTGCTTTGTCGCTTTCCGCTTTAGGGATTCGAATCATTGCTCCTATTCCTGGAAAAGGTACCATTGGTATTGAAGTTCCGAATAAGAATCCTACCATGGTTTCGATGAAAAGTGTTATTGGTTCTGCGAAATTTCAAGAAGCCGAGATGGAACTGCCGATTGCTCTAGGAAAAACCATTTCGAACGAAACCTTTGTGGTCGATTTAGCGAAAATGCCTCACTTGCTGATGGCTGGTGCTACCGGGCAAGGAAAATCGGTTGGATTGAATGCCGTATTGACTTCCTTATTGTATAAAAAACACCCTGCCGAAGTAAAGTTTGTTTTGGTTGATCCTAAGAAAGTAGAGTTGACGTTGTTCAATAAAATTGAACGCCACTATTTAGCGAAATTGCCTGATTCTGGCGATGCTATTATTACTGACAATACTAAGGTAATCAACACCTTGAATTCCCTTTGTGTGGAAATGGACAACCGCTACTCGCTTTTGAAAGATGCTATGGTGCGGAATATTAAAGAATATAACGAAAAATTCAAAGGACGAAAATTGAATCCGGAAAATGGACACCGATTCTTACCCTATATTGTATTGGTTGTCGATGAGTTTGCCGATTTGATCATGACCGCCGGTAAAGAAGTGGAAACGCCTATTGCTCGTTTGGCCCAGTTGGCTCGTGCTATTGGAATTCACTTGATTATCGCCACGCAACGTCCTTCGGTAAATGTTATTACGGGAATTATCAAAGCGAATTTCCCTGCTCGTATTGCGTTTCGAGTAACTTCTAAGATTGACTCCAGAACTATTTTAGATACCCAAGGCGCCGATCAATTGATTGGACGTGGAGATATGTTGTATACGAACGGCAATGATGTCGTTCGGGTGCAGTGTGCTTTTGTAGACACGCCCGAGGTTGAAAAAATTACTGAATTTATTGGATCTCAAAAAGCGTATCCAGATGCATACTTGCTTCCTGAGTTTGTTGGGGAAGAAAGTGGCATCAATCTTGATATGGACATTTCCGAAAGAGATTCTCTCTTTAGAGAAGCGGCTGAAATTATCGTTACCGCGCAACAAGGTTCGGCTTCTTTACTTCAACGAAAATTAAAATTGGGTTACAACAGAGCAGGTCGTTTGATTGATCAATTGGAAGCTGCTGGAATTGTTGGGCCTTTCGAAGGAAGTAAAGCAAGAAATGTAAACCTCGCTGATTTGAGTGCTCTGGATCAATTTTTTAACAACGAACAAAACACCCATTAGAATGAACAAGTTCCTAACGATTGCTGTCCTTTTTCTTAGTAGTCTTTCCCTACAAGCTCAAGATAAAAAAGCAAAAGACCTACTAGACCAAGTGACTGCCAAAGTAAAAAGCTACGATAATATCTTTATCGATTTTAAATACGCTTTGAACAATTCCAAAGAAAATATTAATCAAGAAAGCAAAGGTAACGTTACTTTAAAAGGCAATATGTATGTCTTAAATTTAATGGGCGTGACCAAAATTTTCGATGGAAAAAAAATCTATACCATCAATCCGGAAGACGAAGAAGTTTCGATTTCCAAATTGAATGACAAAGACGATAATGCCGTAACACCTTCTAAGATGTTGACGTTTTATAACTCCGGTTATAAATATACATGGGACATTACTCAAAATGTAAAAGGACGTCAAATTCAATACATCAAATTGATTCCGACCAATACTAAGGACCAACGCAAAGAAATTCTTCTGGGCATTGACACCCAAACCAAAAATATTTACAACTTGATTGAATTGGGCAAAAACGGAACAAAAACTACGTTGACTGTTAATTCTTTTAAAATCAACCAACCGCTATCAAAAAATCAATTTACCTTTGAGGCGAGTAAATACCCCAAATACTACATCAATAAGTTAGATTAATTACGTGAAGATCCTCGACAAATACCTTTTAAAGTCTTTCATAAGTACATTTGCGACCGTATTTGTAATTCTGCTGTTGATTTTTATCCTCCAAACCGTATGGCTGTTCATCTCCGAATTGGCCGGTAAAGATTTGGATTTTATCCTGATTATCAAATTCCTTTTATACAAAATGCCTAGCTTGGTCCCACTGGTACTGCCTTTATCGGTATTGCTGGCTTCCATTATGACATTTGGTGATTTGTCCGAAAATTATGAATTCGCTGCTATGAAATCGGCAGGAATTTCGTTGCAACGCGCCATGCGCATGTTAACCCTGTTTATTTTTCTATTGAGTATTGCCTCGTTCTTTTTTGCGAACAATGTGATTCCGTATGCCGAATACAAATTCACCAATTTTAGAAAAGACATCGCCCAAATCAAACCCGCGATGGCTATCGCCGAAGGACAGTTTAGCGATATTGGAACGTACAATATTAAAGTCGATAAGAAATCGGGTGACAATGGCAATTACTTACAAGGCATTACGATTCACAAGAAAACAAATGCTTTTGATGGCAGTAAGAATGTGATCAAAGCGAAGAGCGGACTGTTGATTAGCAGTAAAAACTCGAGCATCTTGAAGTTGGTTTTAAAGGACGGCTACTATTACGAAGACATTGTTCCTGAAAAATACGAAGAGCGATCCAAATTGCCTTTTGCAAAAAGTTCTTTTCAAAAATACATTATCAATATTGATTTGTCCAAATTGAATTCGAGTACCGAAACCGAGTATCAAATCTCGAATACCAGCATGATGTTGAACATTAATGAATTGAAATACACCATCGATTCCTTGAATACGACAGTAGATAAAACGATACTTTCTTTTGCCGATAATATTTATCAGAAATCCGATATCATTACTCCGAATACGATTCGGAACAATCCCAAAACCGTCTTGAAAAGTGACTTGCTGACGAATTATGGTTTAGCAGATCAGGCACAAATCTTGAATTTGGCTTCCAGCAATTTGACGAGTCGCACCTATTATATCGACACCGTGAACAACGATATGGGCTTTGTACAAAAATACATCAACAGTTATTGGATTGCCTTGTACGATAAATTCGTCATTGCCTTTGCTTGTTTGCTGATGTTCTTTATTGGCGCCCCTTTGGGAGCGATTATTCGCAAAGGTGGTTTGGGACTGCCCATTGTTTTTGCGGTAACCATTTTTATTATCTTTCACTTTATCAATACCTTTGGCAAGAAAGTCGCGGGTGAAAATAGCATTCCACCCTTCTTAGGTTGTTGGTTGGCCTCGTTCATTCTGACTCCGTTTGCCATTTTACTTACTTACAGAGCTACCAATGATATAGGATTGTTCAATGTCGATTCCATTGTAGCTACTTTCCAAAAGCTCTTTAAAAAATCTGATCCCACTCAAAACCCCTAGTCGCTATGTCGTCTGAAAAAATACAATTAAATACTATTGAGGAAGCCATCGAAGACATTCGACATGGTAAAGTTATCATTGTTGTTGATGATGAAGATCGTGAGAATGAAGGCGATTTTCTAGCCGCGGCTGAAATGGTAACACCCGAAATGATCAATTTTATGGCCACTCATGGACGCGGATTGATTTGTGTTCCTTTGACGGAACACCGTTGCAAAGATTTAGGATTGCACGCAATGGTAACCAACAACACCGATCCTATGGAAACGGCCTTCACGGTATCTGTTGATTTACGAGGCAATGGCGTTACTACGGGTATTTCGGCTTCCGATCGCGCGAAAACTGTTTTGGCTTTAACGCATCCCGAAACCAAACCCTACGAATTGGCAAGACCAGGTCATATCTTTCCGTTAATTGCCAAACAAGGCGGTGTATTGCGTAGAACCGGACACACCGAGGCCGCGATTGATTTTGCTCGTTTGGCAGGTTTTAAATCGGCCGGTGTGATTGTCGAAATCATGAATGAAGATGGAACCATGGCGCGTTTGCCACAATTGGTCGAGGTAGCTAAGAAATTCGATTTAAAATTAGTTTCGATTGAAGATCTCGTGGCGTATCGGATGCAGCACGACAGTCTGATTCAGAAAAAAGAAGATTTTGATATCGTCACTCGTTTTGGAACCTTTCGCTTGCGGGCTTACCAACAAACGACGAACCATCAAGTGCATGTAGCGTTGACCAAAGGCACTTGGAATAGTGGTGAACCGGTGTTAACTCGCATCAACTCAACCCTAGTGAACAATGACATTTTGGGAACGTTGACGAACAATGCCGACAAGAAATTAGACGACATGTTTCAGTTGGTAAATGAAGCGGGCAAAGGTGCCATTTTGTTTATCAATCAAGAAATGCAGACTACTAATTTATTGAACCGCATTACCGAATTAAAAGCATTGCAAGCCGAAGGTGTTTTTAAAGCGCCCCAAATTAAAATGGACTTAAAGGATTTTGGTATCGGAGCTCAAATCTTACATGATTTGGACATTTCTAAAATTCGTTTGATTTCGAATTCAGAACAAGCTAAACGTGTCGGAATGATTGGTTACGGTTTAGAGATTATTGAGTATGTAGCCTACTAAAAAGCGACTGGCTTCTACTGTATTTGGTTAGCCACTGTAGCACCAAAATTACGCCTACAGCATATACAAGTTAGCTTCCTATTGAATGGCAAACCCCTCTTTAATGGCTGCTTCCAGCACTTCCAAATTGATTTCTTGAAGCGTTTTGAACTTAATGCAATAGCCTGTCACGGTAGCTTTGCCGATTTGGTTTCCATACGTATGGGCTAAGTGAGTTTTATCGCTGAAACCCATAATATAGACTGAGATTCCCGAAGTATTGGCACTGATTCCAATTTGATAAAATGCTTTCGTTTTTCCATCAGCGTAGTTAATGGTTTGTAGTCCGTAACCAATATTGGGATTAGCCACTACTTTATTTTCACTGTTTTTACCATCCAAAAACCATAGTTTACAGTTTGGCTTTAGTTCCAAAATGCGGTGGTGAAGTGATTGCATCTCGCTGCGCTTTGGTTCTGGTTGACTATTAATGTACGCTTCTATTTGTTCTTCCAAGCTCATACGCTTAATCCCTTTTTTAAATTTGTAACTACTGCTATCCTCTAGATACTCTTTTCTTTCCTTTCAGATAGTATTCAAGGATATTGTTTTTCCTCGACAAACACGAAGTTAAGAAAATAATTGGTGCCGCTATTGAAAAACATCCGTTTTGCTGGTGCATCGGTACCGTATCTTAAAATCGATTATATTTGTTTGAATCAATAGTGAAAATTATTTAACAGCCTTATCTAAGAAATGAAAATCAGCTTCAAAATATGCCTATCCCTTATTATAACAGCCTGGTATGCTCAAGCAGTAGCACAAACCCAACTTTTGGAAAAAGTGCTCCCTCAAAAAACGGAAATGGTCATCCCGTATGAAAAATACCAGCTCGCCAACGGGCTGACACTGCTGATTCACGAAGATCATTCGGATCCTATCGTTTTTGTCAATGTCACCTATCATGTGGGCTCCTCGCGCGAGCAGGAAGGCCGTTCCGGGTTTGCGCATTTTTTTGAACACATGATGTTTGAAGGCTCCGAACACGTTCCAGCGGGACAGCATTCTAAAATTATTACCGAAGCTGGCGGAAAATACAATGGAAACACCACCAGAGACCTAACCAATTACTGGGAATTACTACCCGCAAATCAATTGGAAACGGCCTTGTGGCTGGAAAGCGACCGTATGGGCTTTTTTTTGGATGCGGTAACCCAACAAAAATTTGAAATTCAGAGGGAAGTCGTAAAGAATGAAAGAAATCAAAATTATGACAACCGTCCTTTTGGCCTAATCAATGAAAAAACAGGGGAAGCCTTGTACCCGTCTTCGCATCCGTATGCTTGGCAAACCATTGGCTATATTGGTGATCTTAATAATGCTAACGTACAGGATTTGAAAGATTTTTTCATGCGTTGGTACAGCCCCAACAATGCCACACTGACTATTGCCGGTGATGTCAACCCTGCCGCTGCGGTGGCGATGGTTGAAAAATATTTTGGTACCATTCCGGCTGGGCCGGCCGTAAGTCAACCCGCAATTGTTCCCGTTGTACTGGACAATAACCGATACATCTCCTACGAAGATCGGGTTCGATTTCCACAAGTTATTTATACCTTTCCTGCCGTAAACGCCCGCCATCCCGACGAAGCCGCTTTGGATGTTTTAGCCGATATCTTGGGGGAAGGAAAGTCTTCTGTATTTTATCAGTACTTTATTAAGTCGGAGGATGCGGAAAACGTTAGCATTTCCAACCCTAGTTATGAATTAGCGGGTGAATTTAAAATCCGAATCTATGCCAAACGATTAAAACATTTTGATAAAATGATGCAAGAGGCCTTTGCTGAGTTTGAAAAAAAGGGCGTCTCGGACGAAGATTTGCAGAATCACAAAATAAAATTTGAATCTCAAAAAACCGATCAGTTGTTAAGCATTGAAGGAAAGGGCAACTTGCTTTCTTTTTATCAAACTACCACTGGAAATCCGAATTATATTTCGAAAGATATTGAGCGCTATAGTAAGGTAACAAAGGAAGACGTCATGCGAGTCTACCGCACTTATATCAAAGACCGTCCTGCCGTTATTCTCAGCGTTTATCCTAAAGACCGCGCTACTCAGGTTCAACAAGATAACTACTCCCCTCCTTCCCGAAATCTGCATGCCGTTGAGAGTGCCGAATATAAAAACCTGACATATGTCAAAGCCAAAGATACTTTTGACCGAAACAAACAACCCATCCCTGCTGTGACTCCCATTGTTAAAGTTCCTGATTTTTGGGTCGATTCCTTGAGCAATGGGCTAAAAGTGATTGGCACAAAAAGTGAGGAATTGCCTGTTGTTTCTATTAAAATAAGCCTCCCTATTGCGCACCGCTTTGAGACGAAAGACAATGCAGGTATTGCCGAATTGGTAGCCCTGATGCTACAAGAATCCACCACGACCACCTCGAGCGAAGCTATGGAGGCTAAGTTAGATCAACTGGGTAGTACCATTAGTATCAGTACTTCCACTGATGAAATGAACCTCAATGTATCGTCGTTAGCCAAAAACTTGGATGCTACTTTGGCTCTAGTAGAAGAGATGCTAGTGCACCCCAAATTTGATAAAGAGGAATTTGATAAGATAAAAGATAAACAAGTAGCATTAATCAAATCGGGAGCCTTTAATCCGAATGAACTGCCCACTGAATTGGTTAAAAAACTGATGTATGGCAAAAACCATATTCTAGGAACATCACGACGAGGTACAGTGGAGTCGTTGGGTTCAATTAACGCAAAAGACATAAAAGCCTATTATGAAAATAACTGCATTCCGACCCTAAGTTCGGTTGTTTTTGTGGGGAACGTCGCACAAACGGAGGTGATGACCAAGCTGTCGTTTCTACAACATTGGACCAGTACAAAAACACTGGATAGCGGCGAAAGTAGTGCTAAACCGATTGGAAAAACGGCGATTTATTTCTTAAACCGACCCAATGCTGCACAGTCTCAAATTAGAGTGGCTTGCAATGGATTGCCCTTTGATGCCCTAGGGGATTATTTTAAGTCGACGGTGGCTTTGTACGAATTAGGAGGTCCTTTCAACTGCAAACTAAATGTAAACTTGCGTGAAGAACACGGGTATTGCTATGGTGCTAGCGCCTCTTTTTATGGAGATAAATATCCTGGTCCCTTTATTATCGAAGCCGACGTAAAACCCAATACGACCGATAGTGCGCTACTGGAGATTCTAAAAGAGGTCAAAAAATATGCGGATAATGGCATTACGCCCGAGGAATTAGCCTTCACACAAAATTCAATGACACTAAAAGAATTGTTGAAGTATGAAACGCCCGCACAAAAAGCCAATTTTTTAAAAGTCATCCTAGAGCACAACCTGCCTAAAGATTTTACTTCACAACAAAATACATTACTTAAGAACCTGACGTTAGATGAAGTGAATGCCTTTGCGAAGAAGAGCCTTCCCTATAACAACATGATTATTTTGATTATCGGTGACAAAGACAAGGCCTATGGTCGCCTGTTGAATTTAGGCTATGACGTTAACGAAATCAATTTTTATGGTACCAGTAGAAGTAGTTGGTAGCAGCGATTTTAAAGTATCAAAAAATATCGACCAATACGACTACTTTACCCAGAGAACCCGGAGTTGCTATTCGCACTATTACAACTAGTGGCGGAACGCAACAATCATTCAGGATTATTACAAACTACTACCCACTCCTATTACCCAAACGGCTCCTCCAATGATTTACTAGTTTTAGAAAACCATTTCGGGCCGTCTTCGGTCATGTAAACACAATCTTCTAAGCGCACGCCGAATTCCCCGGGAATCGCAATGGTAGGCTCGATACTGAAACACATTCCGGGTTGCAATACTTGCTGATTTCCTTTGACCATATTGCCCCATTCGTGCCCGTCTAAACCAATGCCATGGCCCGTTCGGTGTGGCAATCCTGGTAGTTTGTAGTGGGGTCCGAAACCCGCATCGGTGAGCACTTTGCGCGCTGCGGCATCGACGGCTTCACAAGGCGCTCCAATTTTTGCTGCGGCAAAACCGGCTTCCTGTGCTTGTTTTTCCAATGCCCATATTTTTTGTTGTCGCGCTGTGGGTGGTGCACCAAAAACAATAGTACGGGTAATATCCGAATTGTAGCCTTCCACGGTACAGCCGCAATCCATCAATACGATATCGCCTTTTTTGAGTACTTGCGGGTGTTGCGTGCCGTGTGGAAAAGCCGATGCTGTTCCAAACAAGCAGAGGGCAAACTCAGCATTTCCTCCCAATTGGTTTTGGGCTTCCATAATCATCGCGGAAAGTTCTTGTTGCGACATCCCTTCTTTCAAAAGCGCCACACTGTGTTGAATGGCTGCCAAGGTAATGTCGTTGGCCAGTTGCATGAGTTTGATTTCTGCTTCCGATTTAATGGAGCGACACGGAATGGTTACTGCGTCACCACTGACATACTGCAAGTGCGGTGCTGCTTTTTTAATGCCGTCGGCAATAAAGAAACGCGTTTGTTCTTCTAAGGCAATCGATCCGGTAGTGATGCCTGTGACTTTGAACGCAGCGGCAATTAGCGCAAACGGACTTTCATCTTCCTGCCAAACCAATACCTCTTTGCCTATGGTAATTTGCTCCCGCAAGCGTGCTTCTTCAAAAGCGGGACAAATATATTGAACCGGACCTTTGGCCGGGATTAGGGCTACTAGGGTTCTTTCGCTGGGCCACCACCGAATGCCGGTAAAGTAATTCAGTGCGGTACCCGCATCGAGTACTAAGGCTTCTAGTTTATTTTCGGTGAGCAGGCGTTGTGCCTTGGCAATTCTTGCCGCTCTTTCGGCTAAGGAAATGGGAACCGTTTCGCCGATTTTAGGTTTTAGCAGAACTGGCACCTCGGGATTTTCATTTTGGGAGCCAGAGCGAAATCCTGTGAGGGCACCTGCGGTAATCGCTAGACTGGTTAGGTTTATAAACTCTCTTCTTTTTATGGTCATGGTATGAAGGGGTAACTTTAAGGTATCGTTGCTTTTTGTCTGAACGGTGGTGCTTGGCTATATTTTTCTGTGGGTAATCTCTTTGTAGGAATCAACACGATTCCTTTCCTTTAGTTGGCTAGAGCATCGATTACGGTTTCGTTTTCTTAGCGTTGACTAACTCCGTGAAACTTTTGGCAGCGTTGGTAAAATCAGACGGCACCAAGACAATGGTCGTGGTGTTGTTGTCGATACCAATTTCAGAAAGCATTTGCATGCGTCGAAGTTCGAGTGCAATTGGGCTCCCTTCCATTTCTTTTGCTCCTTGTGTCAGTTTCATGGATGCTTCCAGTTCCGCTTCCGCTTTTACAATTCTGGCTCTTTTCTCTCGAATCGCCTCCGCCTCTCTTGCCATGGCGCGTTGCATGGCTTCTGGAATTTCAACATCTTTCATCTCTACCATTTCAATCTTGATACCCCAAGGTTCTGTGGTAGAATCTACTATTTTTTGAAGTGTAGCATTGATCTGTTCTCGTTCGCGTAGCACTTCATCGAGGGTATGTTGCCCAATGATGTTGCGCAAAGCGGTTACTGAAAATTGATAAACAGCTTTGTTGTAATCGGCGACATTGATAATCGCTTCTTCTGGACTGGTGATCTTGAACCACAAAACAGCATTTACTTTGATGGTTACGCTGTCTTTGGTAATGGTTTCTTGTTGTTCCAAGTCGACCGTCTTAGTTCTGATGTCGACCAGTTGTTGTCTTTCTATAAGAGGAATTATCCAATAAAGTCCCGGTCCTTTGATTGCTTGAAAGCGTCCCAATCGAAACACAACCGCACGCTGGTATTCCTGTGCAATTCGGAGTCCTGAAATAATGAGCGCGATGATGACTGCCGATATAGGTAGTAGTGCCATAGTCATGGTGAGTTAAGAGTTAAAAGTGCTATTCGTGAATTTATCGGTTTTGTTTTTTGGCTGGTGCGGGCATCTGTTTTCCATTTAATCGTTATGCTTACAGACAAAAAACTATCCTTAGTAGTAACGAATTTAAGAAAAAATCGGTTCGATTAGCGCCAATAGTGGTGAAAAATACTGCCGAAGGTCTATCCTAGTTTTCGAGCTTCTGTTAAAGAGGTTAAGGTTATGATGCTAAATCTAGTGGATACCGGAATGCAGATAACTTTTCGTGGCTAACACGGATTGCAAATCCACGCTACCAAACGAACTATCGGGTCTTATTCTTTTATCCATTTACTATGCAACCGCTGCTTGTTCACGGTAGCTTGCATAAAATAAATTCCTTTTTCTAAACGGGATACGTCTACAGTGCCGTTTTCGACCATCGTATGGATTCGGATTCTACCTACCACATCACTGATGATGATTTTAGTTGGGGCGGATGTATTTACATGTAGCACTGATTTTACGGGGTTGGGATATATGAAAATCGAAGGAGTCGCCTCCATTTCAGTAGTGCTTAATAGTTGGCAAGCCGTATTAATATCGTCAGCACTATTGCAATTCGTGGCGTTATTCCCTACTTGAGTAAAACCCAAAAGATTGGTGTCAAACGCAATTTTTTCACAAAAACTTTCAATCGCACAAATGGATAGATTGGGATTGTTTTCTAGCACCACTTGTCCGATGGTCGCCCCATTAATATGGTCTAAGCCGGTCAAGCTACTGAGCGTAATATTGTTTGAAATAGTAATGAAAGGTCGGATGGGTCCTCCAAGCGAAGGAAAAGTGCTTAGGTTCGCCAAATCGGTTAGACTTGCCAACGCCGGATTGTTAAGTAGGTTGATCCCGTTGGTAACGGTCAAATTATTCAATCCGAAGCAGCTCACTAAATTTGCATTGTTATTCACATTTATGCCACCGCCCATGGTGGTTAAACCGTTTAGTCCATTAAAATTGGTTATCGCATTATCGTTCCATAACGTAATGGATTTTCCAATAATGCTTAGGTTAGGCGTATTGGGCAATGCTATTAAATTAGGGTTGTTGACAAAATAGTATTCCCATCCAATTTCATTCAGACTATAAAAGCCATTGATGGATGCTAATGCACTGTTATCCAAAAAATAAAATGAGGCTTGATTATTCGATACAATTGATTTGACTTTAGTTAGACTACTAAATCCATTTAAGCTTACTAAAGCGGAAGTGTTTTGAATGGCTAAATCTCCCGAAACATTGGCTAATGTATTAAAACCGCTGATGGTGGCTGGTGTGAGTCCTGAAATAAACAATCCATTTCCAGGGGCTCCTAAACCGATTCTTAGCAAGTTTGGAAATAAATTGGTGGCATTCAAATTTGGGAGGTCTACTAGTGATAACCGTCCATCAATGGTATTGATATTGTTTAGTCCCGAAATATCGGTTAAGGGATGCCCATTGGTAGGCGAATAGATATACAAATCTCCCGTTAGTTCTGTAACTTGACTCAAACCATTCAGATTGGTAATATCCGCGCCACTGATGCTAATGGACTCAAAGGAATTATCCCCAGGATAAGTGGTAGCGAAATTATTTACATCGTTTTGATTGAAAAGATTGACCGTTTGTGATACACTTTTTGTGTATCCCAATAACAAGAGCATGATTAAAATACTTGCTTTCATAATGGCTGGATTTATAAATTAATTTTAGACTTTATTTACCAGTTCAAACTTGTAACTAGCTCAAATTTACAATCCGAAAAGATCCGAAGTTTATACTTTTTTTTGGGCTGTAGCACTATTAATTTAGGTTAGAACTCACAGTGGCTTGGGAACCCCTTCTTCTACTCAACTGCCTAACTAAGTTACGAAAAATTAACGAACCAACTATCAAAAAAACCCCGTTATCGCTCGAATCCTTTCGCGTGGTTCTTACACTACTATAAACTTAAAACGTCTCGAATTATCCTAACTTATAATTTGTATTTCTTTTAAAATGCAATTCAAAATTCTTTACTTTCAAATACCACGCGAAAGGATTCGCGCGGCAGCTGGGAGGATTACAAATCCGCGTTCCGATAGCGCTAATGCTGTTTCAGTAACCAGTTGATTAATTCGTCATTATCCACGATACTCCAAGAGTGTGGATGTCTTCTATGGTCTGGATTTCTATACCCTCTATTTAGTGTGGTACGTAATGTTGCTTTGGGATTACCAAGTCGGTTCAGTTCATTAATCATGGCCGAACATTCGGTTGCATTCATGCTGGTAAAGTCGGCTCCTCGTTCTTTTAACCACCAATTAATATCCGGTTCGGTGTAAATTCTTAGCGGAATAGTGAGTAGTTTCTTAATTTCGGTTTGCGTAGTATCGGAAAAGGAATAAGGTGACATTTTATAATATTCGGACAAATGTGTATCGGGACTGCCGCCCATTTCCTTTTCAAGCCGGTCGATCATGTACACGTTCTCCGGATTGGCTTCGTTCTCTTTTGACAATCGAAGGTCTCTTTTGGCTGACTTATAAAATCGTTCAAAATCTACCGGTGGGTCAATCGCAAAAACGGCAGTTGGTTTCACCGTTGCATTTTCAGCATATTTTAGAACACAGCTTCCCCCAATGGAAAAGCCACCCACATAAAATTTTTGATCAATCAATTGGTGTTTCGACGTCACATCCTTCAGAATTTTTTCGAAAGTTTGTTGGCTTAAGCGGTCTATACCCAAAGACAAAACGCCGTCTTGAAAGGTCGGAATAATCGTCAAGATTCCATTTAAAGCCAATTGGTTGGGTAAGTTGGTTTGTTCTAAAACAGCTGCTGCGGTTTCACCAAAACCCGGCACAAGAAAAAGATAGCCTTTCCAAGGAAGTTTTGGCGGATAAATAATCGTGTAGGTGTTTTTTGTTTTATCGGTTGCGTCTAGAAAAACGATTTCCTTTTTTGGTGTAGCGACTTTCTGCCCGAGACAAGGAGTCGTTAGCATGGAACAAGTCAAAAGCAGTAAAAAAAGGTTCTTCATCATGGTTTGTTTTTTTTAGTAGCAAATGCCATTCGTCTTTACTGTTCCCGGCAGGCACATTCGTGATGTTCGTTTAAGTACTCGATGGTGGCTTTACACATTTTTTCGAGTACTGCCACATTGATGTCGGATAGTTTTTTGATGTAAATACAGGCTTTGCCTATTTTATACTTACCCAAATTCTCTAACAGCTGCTTATGGTCATCTATTGGGGAATACACATAAAGTGACAATGCTGCTTTTCGTGGCGAGAACCCCAGTAGCGGCATATCCCCTTCATGACCGCTTTCATAGCGATAATGATAACTTCCAAACCCAACAATAGTTGGTCCCCACATTTTAGGATGGAATCCCGACCATAGGGTCATCATTTCCACTAATTGAAAACTGTCATCTCGTTTTTGCTCACTTTCAACATAGGAGTTGATAAAATCGGTTACACTTATTTCCGTTTCAGTGGTCTTATTCTGATACCCCATGGACTTGCAAATTGGTTTCTATTTTTATCTTTATGAGCTGACGATTTCTTGCTCGTGTACGGATGCGGCGTTAGGATTTTTTTCCGTTGCCGAAAACGAAGTTAATAAAATAAACTTACTCTTTGTCAAATGAGGGCTAGCACGAGACTTCGGATTGAAATTAATCGTTGGCACAATCGGGACACTCTCGCTAGCGGAGGGAACGCAAACATGAACTTACCACAAAATTCTCAATCTTGTCAAACGGCTGTTGTAGCTAGTAGTAATTTATTTTTGTGGATATTTCGCTAATAAATTAAATAAGTCAGACCAGTTTACTTTTCCGTTATTTTTACCCATTCTTACAATAACGATATTTCTAGATGGATTAACATAAATAAATTGACCTAATATTCCCTCAGCCATAAAATCACCATCATTCGATGGCAACCACCATTGGTATTGATATCCTTCGTCGCTTCCTTCGGTGGTATCCATTTTTGTTGATTCTTCTACCCATTTTTTAGACACTATTTGTTTGCCGTTCCAATTTCCTTTATTCAAATATAGTCTTCCAATTTTCGCAAAATCTCTTGCTCTTGCATTGATACAACAAAACGTTTTTTCGGTTCCTTCCTTTTTTTTATCGAGGCTCCAAGAAGCATCATATTCCATTTCAAGAGGTGTCCATAATTTTTCTTGAAAATATTGTGTAATCGTTTTATCTTTTAATGCCCCTTGCAAAACTGAACCCAGAAGTTGTGTATTGCCACTGACATATTCAAATTTTTCTCCGGGTGTTCTTTTTAAAGTTAATTTAGAAATTTCACGCTTTAAATTTCTACCGTAATAAAATGAGGCCGCTTCTCCAAATGGATTGAAATAACTTTCACTGAATTTTAATCCAGAAGTCATTTGCAATAAATGCTTGATGGTCACTTTTTCAAATCCATTTTTTTTCAATTCGGGAATATAATTTGTTATCGGCTCCTCTATAGATTTTATCAAACCATCGTCAATTGCACAACCAATTAAAATGGAAGTAATTGATTTAGCCATAGAAAAGGAAGGAATAATACTTTCTTGATTATAGCCTTTAAAATATTTTTCATATTGAATAGTATCATTTTTAATTATCAAAAAAGCAACCGTTTTATTGTCTTCCAATACCTTATCAAAAGCGACAGTTTTACCACCATATTTTAATGTCTCTGGATATTTACCTTTTAAAACTGAATGAAACTTAAATTTAGTGGCATTAGTCTTCAATGATCGTGATGGGAATTTTTTATAATCTTTAATGTCTGCAAAGTTGTATACCACAAATCTGCCCAGCTTACAGGACGAAAAAACAATGGAAGCAATAATTACAATACCTATTCTGTACAATTTTAATTTGGTCATCTTTTAATGCTTTTTTGTTAGGGTTTTGTTTTGCTGGTAACGTTCCGCCGCTTCATGAAGTAGCGAACTTCGCAACAATATATTTTACACGAAGATAGAATTTCTGGTGAATGAAAAATCTGATTTTACCAAATTTTTCGCCATTTCGTGAAAGGATTGCTACCCGTTGTGATTGTACTTTTTATCTTGAAGTATATAAAAAAGTAAAATTCCATTAATAAACAATGCTATCCAAAGTACTAAACTAATAAGCAAATTTCCATCTCCGTTTTGAAGTACTGAAAATAGTAAGAATAGTACAAATGCTAAACTTGCTAAAACTAAAGCACAAATAAGAATTTTGATATAGATTTTATATTTAGTATCGTCACTTAAGTGATGAAAAGTTGTAATTGCTGTTATAGTTAAAAGGCTATATACCAGAAGCCAGATAGCTGAATTATCATTTTCTACAAATCCTGAAAAAAAGGAGCACATCATCATAAAAAATACTGTGAATAATCCTAAAATGATTCTGTAGGCTCTTGAGAATATTTTATATGATTTTGTCATCATTTGAATTTCAATACCCCTTTTTTCATAGTTACTAACGTTTTGCGGCATTACGCAGTGGCTAACTCCCTCCGCTGCCGCGCGAATCCCTTCGCGTGGTTCTATAATCTAAAATACTTAAAAACACAAACTCCGCTACCGCGCGAATCCCTTCGCGTGGTGCTATAATCTAAAATACTGAAAAACACAAACACCATCCAATAATCCATTTTCTCCTGCATAATCTGGAGCACTACTATATTTATAATCTTCAGGTCTAAATACAATACCTTCTTCAACTGGATTGTTATGTATATAATCCATTTTTTGTTGAATTACCTCATTACTCCAAAGTTCGATTGGCTTGTTGTCATGCCTCCAAAATTGAAAATTAGTAGTATTAGAACTTTTTGCTGCTTCTTTCTTAAAATAGTCTAACAAAAACTCTTTTCTGCTTTCTTTTGGATTTTCTTGAATGGCTTTGATAATAGTTCTGCTAGTAAATCTTTTAAAATCTCCTAGTAACAATTCAGGTTTTTGATTATCAATACTTCTAAAGATTAAATGTACATGATTGGTCATAATACACCAAGCATGAATTTCCATGCCTTTACTTTTTTGACAAAATTCTAAGCTTTCTAAAAGTAAATCTTTGTATTCGTTTCTAGTAAATACATCTAACCAACCTACAACTGCAAAACTAACAAAGTATAATCCTTCAGAATTATGAAACTTGTAATTTCTGCTCATAGTATTCGTTTTATCAAAATTAGCAAAAAACTTTGTTTGTCGACTCAAAACCTTCTTTAAAGAGCTTTCTTTATTATGTAGCACCACGCGAAGGGATTCGCGCGGTAGCTGGGAAACCGCTGTTGTGCGAGGTTATTCTTTTTTCATTTCAATAACATTACCGCCTTGATTGATTATTAATTTATTTTCTGAAGTTATAAATTCTAATTTAAGTTGTGCTTGGTCAAATTTAAATTTGTTGTTTTCATAACATTCAAGAGGAAAAGATGGTTGTCCTGTTCCTTGTGCTTTTAAAATATTCCCATCTTTTGATATTGTCAATTTTAATGGAAAACTTTCAGTTGAATATACACCTAAATATTTATCTAAATCCTCACTATTTAACAGTATACTTTCTTTAAAATCAGGGTATTTATAGTCTCTATTGTATATTATGCTTAATAAACCAATTGCAAAATCATTATGAGGAAATCTTTCTCCATTTATTGAATAAGAAATAGAGATATTGTCTTTTTCACTATATGATACCATTGAATGCGTTCCATAAGTATCACCACCATGACCATAAGAAATATTCTTATGAAAAGGAATTAGCATTAAACCTCTACCAAATATTTCTTTATCTTGGGTTGGTTTCATAATTTCAATAGTTTCTTTTTTTAGAATTTTATATTGAAATAAATCATTTATAAAGATATTTAATGATTCTGTTGTTGAAATAATATCACCTAAACCAATGACATTAGAAAACTCAAATTCTTTAATATCTTCCCATTTATTATTATATTTATAGGATTTGAAATAATTACTATTTTTAGGATTATAAGAATTTATATTTTTAAGTTTTAATGGTTTAATTATGTTTTTTTCTAAAATTGAGTAATAATCTAATTTATATTTTTTCTCTAAAATTCTTGTTAGTAAATAATATCCTGAATTTGAATATTCTGTTTTTTCATTTGGTTCAAAACTAACACCTTGCTTAATTATTTCATCAATTATTAATTTTTCATCAACTTTGTTTGTTAACCAAGTAGGATTATTTTCTGTTGTTGCAAAATCACCTAAACCACTTGAATGTTCTAATAAATTTTTTATTGTAATTTTTTCTGCATTAGGAATTTGAGGATAAAATTCAGAAAGTTTATTATTAAGATTTAATTTTCTTTTTTCAACAAGTTGGAAAATCAATGTTGCTGTGAATAACTTTGAAATTGAACCAATTTGATATTTAGTGTTTTTATCAAAAATTAAATTATCAATGTTCTTTTGCCCAAAACTTCTATTATATACTTCTTTTCCATCTTTGAAAATAGATAAATTACCAACATCACGATTATTTTTTTCTAAATAATTTATATAGTCATCTATTTTGTTAATGTCAATATTTTGAGAATAAGTAATTGTAGTTAATAGTAATAATAAAGACAGTAATTTAATTTTCATATTTAATTTTTTTAGGTTAATCTCGCACAACGTTCCGATACAACCCTAAAAATAATCCAAATCCATTGGAAAAGATTGAATTTCTTAGACAGTAATCTGGTTTCGGAAATGCACAGCATCCAAAAATAGCAAAATTCCCCAAACTAAATCTCGCCCTGTAACTTATAATTCTTCATTTTTAACTAACGCTGAAAACCAACACGCTTCCTAAAGGAATTTTATTTTTCCCACTACTCCCCTTTCCTTTAAAAATATTGCTTGAAAAAAGTTTCCTTTAATAACTTGTAGCAAAAAAATTTATTTTCTACCATTTGCTACAAAAAGTGTAGCAAAATAATTCGTTTTCAAAAAATTGCTACAAAAACTGTAGCAAAAAAAAGTGTAGCAAAAGATTTGCTACAAAAATGTGGCAAAATTTTTGTTTAGAAAATAAATGCTACAACCAAACCCTTTGATTATGAAAAAAGAAACCTCCATCTGCGCCTTTCTGGGAGTGAGCCAGCAAGAAATATCCATGTTACTGGGCGTAAGCCGCAGTTTGTGGTCGCTGTACGAAATCGGCCAGCGCGACCTCCCGCTCCGCGCCAAGCAACTGCTAGGCGAACTCCTCACCCATGTGCAAACGAATTTTTCCGCCGCCAAGAGCGCACCCCCACCACCCCGCAACGAACAGCTGCAGCGGCTCGAGCGCCAACTTCGCGATAACGAATACCAGAGGTTACTGATGGCGCGGAAGATTGTTCAAGCCACTAAAAAGCACGAAGCCCAGGCCCGTTTGGCACACTTGGTGGCGTTTTTGAGTAGTCGGGATACTAGCCAACACTCGGTGCCCAACCTGCACGAAGCGTTTGCCAGCAAAGCCTCGCCCGATCTAGAAGCACAGTTTTCGGATACCCTCACCGACTTGAAGCACCAGCAAGAACTCTTGGAGCTGGAAAAATTGTTGTTGGAGTCAAGAGCGATACGAATGCGCTCCGCCCTTGAAAACACTGGAGATTATTAACCATCTATAGTGTTGATATTGTAGTGTTTATGTTAAAATAATACTAAATTTTTACTAGTTTAAGAATTTTGGCAAACGATTTGGAAATGGGTGGTCATTATAAATCCTTAAATTTTTTTATTATGAATTATTCTATTTCAAACTTGACACAAGTGGCCGATTGCAACGCATTGTTATCCTGGGCGGCCAAAGAAAAAGCAGATCTGAACTACAAAAAAATTTCAGACGAACGTTTAACCACCAAATATGGTGAAACTGCACAAGAGCTCGATGCGGTGTTGCAGGGAGTACTCGCCGAACTTTCGGCTACAGAAACCATCATCTCAGTGTTGCCGGATGGGCCAACGAAAGAGGATGCCATCAACAAAAAAACCCGATTGGAATACAAAAAATTTCTAATCGAAACCCGCAAAGAGAGCTACGGTACGGTAGCCTTGCTAGAGAAAGAAATGGATTTGGCGAGAATCATTCAAGAGATGACCGAGGTAGATGCTTTTATCACGGCACTCGAGTCGAGAAAGACAGAACTTACCGCGAAAGCGTAGTTCACATCCCGGAAAAAGCGAAAAGCGAGCCCACAGGTTCGCTTTTTTTATGGGGTGTTGGCAACGTCTTACGTTAGGAAATAGGGCATTGTTACAGATGTAACGCCAACAAAATGAAACACTTGAAAAATATCGCTAAAAAAGGAGCATATTTCAGTAAAAAATATTTCCGAAATCAAAAAAGGTTGCTATATTTGCAACCGCATTGAGCAATTGGTGCCCGACTTATTGGAGAAATGGCAGAGTGGTCGATTGCGGCAGTCTTGAAAACTGTTGACTGTTACAGGTCCGGGGGTTCGAATCCCTCTTTCTCCGCTGAAAACCCGAAACGAAAGTTTCGGGTTTTTTATTTTCCCACAACATCTTCATTCATGAGTTCACCCTACTGGAGTTTTACAAAAGCTCTTTTAGTTATGCAGAAACACTGCATCCTTTTGAAATCAAATCCATTAACAGCAATCGAACCGTTTACTTACCTCCTCTTTATAGCTTTATTCTTAAAATAGCCATAGCCTTTTGGTGTACTTTTTTATTTTATGGACGGGCTATTAGGTTGTAGGAAATTTTATTGCTACTTTAGTGGCTACTTAATACCAAATACCACACTTTTTATCGGAACTGTACAACCGTAATTGCGTTTTTTAGAAACGAAATGTCAGGCGTATTTTGGTTGTAAAAAACCGAGGGTTTTGGTGGATTAGTGCGGGGAATTTGGTATGTTTGGATGTAAATATTTTTATGATGAAAAAATATCAAAAAGTAATTGATGAACTTATCAAATTTAGAAATGAAAGAGATTGGGAACAGTTTCATGATTCTAAAAATTTAGCGTTAGCTATTTCTATTGAAGCAGCTGAGTTAAATGAACTTTTTCTATGGAAAAAAGAGGTTGAATCTGAAAATGTAAAAATCGATAAAATAAAAGAAGAGTTGGCTGATATACTCGCTTTTTCATTCTTGCTAGCAGAAAAACACAACCTCGATATTTTTGAAATTGTACTTGAAAAAATAAAACGAAATGGTGAAAAATATCCCGTAGAGAAAGCTAAAGGTACTGCCAAAAAATACGACGAATTATGATTAACGAACCCGTTAAGATTGATATTATTCGCTTTGACTTTACCCCTAATTTGATTCGGAATCCCGAATTGGAGAACTTGCATTATGCTAAAGAACTTTGGCCTGTAGTATATATTATTACCGATGGTAAAATTAAGCAAGCTTACATTGGAGAAACAACAGACACGTTTAACCGAATGACATCACATCTTAAAAACGGGGATAAAAATAAATTATCTGAAGTACATATAGTTACTAGTAACACCTTCAATAAATCGGCTACTTTAGATATTGAATCTAACTTAATTCGGTATTTTTCTGGAGATGGAAAATACAAATTACTCAATGGAAATGTAGGTTTAGCTAATCATAATTATTATCAAAAGCCTCACTATTGGGAGGTATTCAAATCTATTTGGGATAATCTGCGTGCCAAGGGAGTTGCACAACATTCGTTGGAACATATAGACAACTCCGACCTATTTAAATACTCCCCTTATAAATCGTTATCATTAGACCAAAGAAGAAGTTTGATGATTATTATGCAGCATCTACTCAACGACACTACCAAAAATATCATTATGGAAGGTGGTGCCGGAACCGGTAAAAGCATTATGGCTGTCTTTTTAATTAAATTGATTTGTACTGATAACGAAGATTTTAACTTTAAGGAATTTGGCGAAGAAGAACAACAGTTTTTGGATTTGATTGTAAAACTGAAGTTGAAATATCTAAATCCCAAGGTTGCTTTAGTAGTACCTATGGGCTCTTTCCGCAAAACACTACAAAAGGTTTTCAAAAATATCACAGGATTAAACCCAAAAATGGTGATTGGTCCTTCTGACGTATTTAAAGAAGACTATAATATTATTTTGGTAGACGAATCTCATCGCTTGAGACGAAGAGTGAATTTGGGGCCTTATTTCAAAATCTTTGATAACGTTTGTGACTATTTAAAAGTAGCAAAAACGGAAACACATGAGTTAGATTGGATACAACGCACCAAAGCCAAGTGCATTTATTTCTATGATGAAAATCAATCTATCAAACCATCCGATGTACTTCAAGAGGAATTTACTCGTATGAAACAACTCCCCAATACGGTGGTGGAGCCATTAAAATCTCAGTTTCGTGTGAATGGTGGAAATGGCTATGTTGATTATATTAAAAAACTACTAGATTGCTCTCTTCCAACTGCACAGTCTAAATATGCCTCTAAAGAATACGAATTTGTGTTGTTTCAAAATATTGAGCATTTTTTACACGAACTACAATTACGGGAAAAGGAAAATGGCTTGTCTCGAATGATAGCTGGCTATTCATGGAAATGGGCTTCAAAAAATGATAAAACGGCTTATGATATTGAAATTGAAAACGTAAAATTGCGTTGGAATGGTACTAACATCGATTGGATTAATACCGAAAATGCTATTGAAGAAGTAGGCTGTATCCATACCACCCAAGGTTACGATTTAAATTATGCTGGTATTATTTTCGGACATGAGATCACTTATAATACCAAAACTAATTCGATAGAAATTATCCCTGAAAATTACAGAGACAAAGCTGGTAAGAACACCATAAAGGATGTTAAAGTACTAAAGCAATTTATCCTCAATATTTACAAAACTATTTTATTACGAGGTATTAAGGGTACGTATGTGTATGCTTGCGACCCTAATCTGCGAGCGTATTTGGCTGAACATATTGCCTCTTATGAAACGGCAGTGCCAACTTACCAATTCTCAGAAGAAGAGGGAATTAGTCCTTATGAAAATGCCGTTCCGCTGTATGATTTAAAAGCAGCTGCAGGTGGTTTTAGTGAGGAACAACAACCCGAAGTGCTTGAGTGGTTAAAGTTACCCTATCATTTCAATCCTTCCGAGGATTTATTTGCTTGTACTGTCTTGGGGGAATCGATGAATAAAATAATCCCAAATGGTGCTATAGCTTTGTTTCGCAAATACCATTTTGGTTCTCGTGATGGTAAAATAGTATTAGTACAATCGAGCAACATCCAAGACCCAGAATCCGGCGCGAGCTTTACCGTAAAAGAATATGAGAGTAAAAAAATGATGGGCGAAGATACTTGGCAACACGAATACATTGTTTTAAAACCAAAATCCTTTGACACTACTTTTGAACCGATTGTACTTCGCAAAGATACTTTAGTGGATTTTAAGGTGCTCGGTATTTTTGAGGGAGTGATTGAATAAGACTTTAAATGCAATGAAATACTCATTAGAGATAGAAAAATATATTCAACAATTTGGGAAACTCAATAGATCTTATAATAAAGGATTGGGGTTTGCTCCACACAAACCAGTTTTATTGCTTTCAATATTTGAACTTATTAAAAATGGAGAAATAACAACCCCAAGGATATTTATTATTCCAGATCTATTAATTGCGTTTAAAGACAATTGGAAAAAGTTGGTAGTTACAGGTCATAAAGAAAATTTCTCTTTACCCTTTTTTCATTTGCGTTCAGAACCCTTTTGGCACTTAAAAAGTAAAAATCAATTTCAAGATTTTATTACAAGCTCAAAGAGTATTAAAAGTTTCAAGAGCCTGACGGAAAATATTTTATATGCTGAAATTGACCATAGTTTATTTCAATTATTGCAAAGACCAACAGAGAATGCCTTTTTCACTAATTTAATTTTAGATACTTATTTTCCTGAAACTAAAGTACTGTATGGCGATTTAATACCTTCATTGTTTTCAGAAATTGAGAATCAAATACTGAATGAATCACCTCAAGAATACATTAAACAAATTAACGAACTCGAGAAAAAATTAGATGAAACGGATTTTGAAGAAGAATTGTTCGTTCGCGGAGGTGTTTTCAAAAAAAAGATACCAGAAATTTACGACTATACATGTTGTATTTCAGAACTTAAAATAGAAACTACAAATGACCGAACAATACAAATGATTGATGCATGCCATATCGTACCTTTTAGTGTTTCAAAAGATGATACCATTCAAAACGGAATTTCTTTATGTCCAAATTTACATCGTGCATTTGACAGAGGTTTGATTTCTATAAACAAAGATTTTATTGTTCGTATATCTCCTATTGTGAGGGAAAATGACTCAATCTTTTCAATTCGCCAATTTGAAGGAAAAAGAATAAAGCTGCCACAATCTGAAAAATGGTATCCATCATTTGAAGCTTTGAATTGGCATAACAGAGAAACTTTTTTATTATAATAAACAAACTATTACGATGGCAAAGCAACCTAAATTTTATGTCGTTTGGAAAGGTCGGGAAACTGGAGTTTTTACATCATGGGAAGATTGCAAAGCAAAACCCGATAGGGAGGATTTACCATTTCAATAGTATAACACCACAAATAATAAATATGATAGTAAACTTAATTATCATTATTGCCACACTAAGCGGTTGTGTATTTGTGTATCTACGCTATAAAGCCCAAATAAAATATGAAGATCCTACTTATCTGTCCAATTTGCAACAAATTCCTTTGTTCTTTAATACGATACAAAGATTTGATGACTATATTACTTGGGTGCAACGCGACAAAATAAAAAACGAGTTTGCTGCTATTGGTAAATACTTTAAGAACAAATCAAATTTTTATAAAGAAGAAGAACGTGTAAAAAAATTCAATGACATCTTTCAAGACTTTGACCACTATATAGCGACCCATAACAAAAACTATGTTCTATCTCAAAAAGAAAGACTAAACCAGTATTTTGATGACATTGAAGGGAAAAAATTAGACGACCAGCAACGCACCGCAGTCATAACCGATGAATATTCTAACTTAATTATCGCGGGGGCTGGTTCCGGAAAAACCCTAACCATTCTTGGAAAAGTAAAATATCTAATAGAGGAGAAAAATGTTAAGGCTGAAAACATTTTACTTTTATCCTTTACCAGGAAAACAGTTGATGAATTAAACGAACGTTTACAACATATTGGACTTGGTGCCAGAGCAACTACTTTTCATAAACTTGGGTATGATACCATAAAAAAATACCACACCACTCTTCCGGCGGTAACTAATGCCAATACTTTAAGCAATGTTATCAAATCGTATTTAAAGAAAGATATCCTTTTCGATGACAAGGCATTAGAAGGCTATGTTACTTATGTAGCTTGTTATATGAATGTACCAGAAGGACATGAAAGTTTCGAATCGCTGGGGGAAAAGTTAGATACTGAAAAAGGAATCGACCTGCAAACCTTAAAATCTAAATGTGAGCCCGAAGAATTAAACAAAGTGGCCAATGCCAAACTGGATACTATGCAAGGCGAAAAAGTAAAAAGTGTGGAAGAACTTACTATCGCCAATTTTTTATACCTGAACGGTATCGCCTACGAATATGAAAAACCCTATCCTTTTGGTGATGCTGTGTACCGCCCCGATTTTTACTTAACAGAGTACGATATTTATTTAGAGCATTTTGGTGTGGATGAAAATAACCGAGCCCAATGGCTTACACCTCATAATGAAGATCAATATATAGCTGGAATGGCTTGGAAAAGAGAAACGCACAATACAAATAAAACCAAACTTTTAGAAACCTATTCGTATTACAATCGCAACAACGTTTTGCTTGAAAAGCTCAAAGAAATGTTGGAAAATGAAAATGTAGTTTTCAAACCCAGAGATACCAAAAGCATCTACATCAAGGTAACAGATAATGACTCCGAATATGGCAAAGAAATCACCAAACTGATTGAAACATTCATCAATTTGTGTAAATCAAGACAGTTGGATTACGACGCGATAGTCACTTTATTTTCAGACAGAAAAAAAACCCATAACAAGTTTATGATTGACCGGCAGGGTAACTTTTTAAAATTTGCACTGCCCATTCTTAAAAAATACGATGCTAGGCTCCAAGAGTTGTGTGAGATTGATTTTAATGATATGATAAATCAGGCGACTGACCTAATAAAAGAAAACAAACCACAATACCTATATCAGCATATTATTATTGACGAGTATCAGGACATTTCGTATTCCCGATTTAATTTAATCAAAGAAATTCGTGAGTTATCAGGTGCCAGATTAATTTGTGTGGGTGATGATTGGCAATCCATTTACCGCTTTGCGGGTAGCGACATTTCGTTATTCAGTAATTTTGAAAAGTATGTTGGCAAACACGAACAGTTGTTTATTGAACAAACGTATCGCAATTCGCAATCACTAATTGACATCACCTCTAAATACATTCAAAAGAACAAAAAGCAAATTCAAAAGAATCCAAAATCAGCCAAAGTGTCTTTGGAAAACCCAATCAAGTTTATTTATTATTCAAAAGACAATGCCGAAGATACTTTTATAAATGTAGTTCAAACACTAATTGAAAAAAATGGCAACAAGCCTATTTTGGTTTTAGGCCGTCATAGTTTTGATATAAATGAATTCATCAAGTTCACACCAAATAGCAAAATCAAGTATTATGAACGCACGGATACATTAGAAATAAAAGGCTTTGAAGCTATTGACATTAAATTCATCACAGTACACAAATCAAAAGGATTAGAAGCAGACAATGTAATTGTGTTAAACCTAAAAAATCATTTACTTGGGTTTCCAAACAAAATGACAGACGATCCAATGTTATCATTATTACTTAGTGATGACGAAGAGTATCGTTTTGCCGAAGAACGTAGATTGTTTTATGTAGCACTAACAAGAACAAAAAACGAGGCGGTATTACTTATTCCGACTGACGTTTCCTTGTTTGCTGAAGAATTAATAACCGACAACAACTATTTGTTTACAGCAAATAATGAGAATCTAAGCAAAACTAATTGTCCTTATTGTCAAACTGGGCATCTTGTAATTAGACATAACTCACTTAATAACAATCCCTTTTTAGCTTGTTCCCATTATCCGAGTTGCAATCAAACATTTAACAGTATAGAAATTTTAGAGAGCAGTATAGTTTGCCCGAGTTGCAAGAGCGGTTTTATGACAAAAAGAAGTGGGAAGTTTGGCGATTTTTTAGGTTGCACAAATTACCCTAAATGCACAAACACAATAAATTTATAATGACAATTCCCAGAACCACTCTAGTTAGTCACTAACATCTTAACCAAGAAATAACTAAAATGAAAATCGCTACCTGGAATTTAGAAAGACTCAAGAAAAATAAAAGTGAAGCCATACTTTCTAAATTAACAACGTAGGGATGCTTAAGTATACACAAATACAGTTTCGAAGGACATATAGGAGCTTGTTTAGTAGGTTGTGGGTTCACAAAAATAAGGAATACTTCTTCGAAAGTTGTGAAATGAAAAACCAGCACTGTTAAAAAAAACGGTCCTACATCGAAAAATTAAAAAGCAAGAAATAATACAAAAAAGTGACATAAGAATAATGGTAAAAGCCGACTACTCTATTTATTGTAGGACACTTCAACAAAATTTAAATAAATAGTAGTGTTTTGCCTTGTCACGATAGAAAAAGTTAAATACTATAAAACGTAATGCTTTTTGACTAAATTTGCGTACCACTAATACCCAAAGCATGATTAGATTTTATCCAGAGGAGCAATTTCGAGAAATCGAAGTTGATTACCCGTTGCAGCGTCGGTATGCCGTTTCTGATCGAGGCAGACTAATTAGTTTTACTGAAAATTTTACCGACGGCATTTTATTAAAAGGAGGTAACTCCGATGGTTACCATACCTTTCGCTACACCATGAATAAGAAAGGAAAAAGAATTAGCAAGAACTTTTTTATTTACAAATTAGTTGCTCAATTCTTCCTTCCAAAGCCTTCCGAAGAACACCGTTACGTATTGCACTTGGATTACAAACGCGACAATGACCTGGTTCAAAACTTACGATGGGCTACGTATCAAGAAATGCTGGACCACCGTAAAAAAAGTCCACACGTCATCAAGGCTAAAATGGACTTACTCGAGCACAATATTAAATCGGATGGGCGAAAACTAACCGTAACGAAAGTCATTTATTTGAAGAAACTACTCCAAGATCCCAATCGGAAAACCAGACTTAAAATGTTGGCAAAACAATTTGGAATCAGTGAAATGCAAGTAAGTCGCATCAAAAGTGGCGAGAACTGGGGGCATATTCAAATTTAATTACAACATTCGAACAGACAACTTCTGCTGTAACTTCAACTGATTTCATCGGCAACGGCGAAAACTTGCCTAAAAATAGTTTAGGTAAGTTTTTGTTATACGATTCCTGTTAATAATCTCTAACTATTGAAGAGAAATGGGATCTTCAGCAAATCGACTAAGATAAGATCACCGCCAAATAAATAGGAAACCCAATCGTAATGTTAAACGGAAACGTTACCGCCAAGGCCATAGGCAAGAATAATCCTGGATTAGCATTTGGAGCCACAATTTTCATCGCCGCTGGAACCGCAATATAAGACGCACTGGCCGCCAAAATGGCGAAGATGAATCGGTTGCCCACCTCTGGGGTTACCCATTGACTCAAAAAAGCAACCGCACAACCATTCACCAGCGGAATCAATACTGCAAATGCTGCTGCGAACCAACCACTTTTGAAAAAGTCGTTTAATTTTTTACCGCTCACGATACCCATATCCAAAAGAAAAATAGCTAAAAAACCTTTGAAAATGTCCGTAGTAAAAGGTTTTATTCCCAAGGCTTGTTGCTCACTGGCCAAGAGTCCGATAATCAAACTACCTAAGATTAATAGCACACTACCGTTGGTAAAAGAATGTTTTATCACTGACGATAGGCTTGAGGTACTGCTACTGGTCTTGGAGTAGATGCGCATCAGAATTACGCCAACAACAATCGCTGGAGCTTCCATGAGTGCCATGACGGCTACCATATGTCCACCAAAAGTATATTTTTGGATTTCCAGAAAAGTTACGGCGGTCACAAAGGTTACAGCGCTAACAGAACCATACGCCGCCGCAATAGCACCAGCATTTTCAATACTGAACTTTCGCTTTAAAATGAAAAAGCAGTAGAGCGGAATAATCACGGCGACTCCGATTCCGAAAACAACAGACCAAAGGATATCCCCCGTAAAATGGCTGTGCGCCAATTCTTGCCCGCCCTTAAAACCAATTGAAAATAATAAATACAAAGAAATGAATTTGGAGGAATTGGCCGGTATTGCTAAGTCGCTCTTTAGCCGAGTAGCAAGCACCCCTAACAGAAAAAACAATAAGGCGGGATTCGTTAAATTGTCTAAAAGTAAATCTAGATTCATGGGTATTTAGTTTAAAAATTAATGGTTATTGTTACTCCAAAAATTGTAGTTCTCCGGTTCGTAAAACATAAAAAGCCCCGACAATTTTTATTTCTCCCTTTTTTTCCATGGTGCTGAGAATCTCACTTTTGGCTCGTATTTCTGCTATAGTATTGCGCACATTATTTTGGGCTACTAATTTTACAAATGCCTCATTTTTTGACGATTTTTCTCCCTCAAAATTCTGACTCATAGCTACAGCAGGTTTGATATGTTCCAGCATAGCGGTAATATTTCCGAGATGTACATCGTCAATCGCTCCTTTGATGGCGCCACAATGTTGATGGCCCATGACGATGATCAGTTTAGCGCCGGCCACTTTACAGGCAAATTCCATACTTCCCAAAAGATCCGTATTGACGAAATTACCCGCCACTCGGCCCACGAAAACATCTCCAATACCTTGATCAAAAACATCTTCCACGGGAACTCTACTATCCACACAACTTAAGACCATGGCTTTTGGGTATTGCCCGTCGGTGGCTACTTTTCTTAGCGATTCGGAGTGGGTTCTTAATGTGGCTTCGCTTCTTTCAAACCGTTCGTTACCTGCCTTAAATTGCTGCAGTACTTGATCGGGCGTTAGTAAGTGTTGCTCTTGTTTCCCGGTTACAGGATGGTTTACCACAGTTACTTTTGAACTAGATATAGCGGTCTTACAACCCATAAAAAATGCTGGAACGCTAAGTAAAATAAAAAGAAATGTTGTTTTTCGGATACTCATAAGTTTTAATTTAAGATTTGAAATCTGTTTATGGATTTGGAAGCTCGTTTTAGTCTATCGTTGATGGCTCTGCCTAATTCGGTGTCTGGGAATTGCTCCGCCAGTATCACCTCGAAGTTCATGGCGTCTAGGCGATGCATGGCAGCATATAAATTCGAAGCCGCTTCCTTAAGATTACCATTAACTGAAAGGACTTCTTGATGCACTTCGTTGGCACTGTCTATTTTAGAAGTGAAAAGCAATAGTGCCGTTCTTTTGTCACGGTAATGGTTCATTGCTTCTGCGATGTTTTTCGTAACAATCGTAAGCGTTTTAGGGGCATAGTGTCGGGCCATCATTCCGGGTGCATTGGGATGGAGTTCTTCAAAATTCTTGACGATAACGGGACCAATTTCATTTTCGATTTCCTCCAGTGCAATAGCACCCAAACGGTACAAAACCGGTTGTCCGTTTTCAAAACCAATGATCGTGGATTCCAATCCGTTTCGACATGCTCCGCCATCTAAAACCATGGGTAATTCGTCTTTGAAATACTGGTCTACATGAAGTGCCGTAGTTGGACTGATCGAGCCAAACGGATTAGCGCTAGGTGCTGCCAACGGAAACGAAAGTGCGTTGAGTAATTTTAATGTCAGTGGATGATCGGGCATTCGAACTGCTACGGTATCCTTTCCACCTGTTATAGTGTTAGGCACTGAATTCTTTTTTCTCATGACCAAGGTTAACGGACCGGGCCAAAACTTATCCATCAATTGGCTAGCTATTTCAGGAACGTCTTGCACGATGTCGTTTACTTGATCTTTAGCGCCAATATGAACAATCAAAGGATTTACAAGTGGTCGTTTTTTTAAGTCAAAAACGGCTTGAATTGCTTTTTCACTGTAGATGTTGGCCGCCAGTCCGTACACCGTTTCTGTAGGAATGGCTACAATTTCATCAGCACCCAACAAATGCGCTGCTTGGTCAATGTCGTTGGATATCATTTTTTCTTTTTTTAATTAAGGATTGCAAAAATCACAGTAAGTAGGATCTTCTTCTGTTTTTTGGTGCGGGAAGTAGTGCTCGTTTGTAAAATCACATTTTTTGCAAGTATATTTATGGCTTAAAGTAGAATTAGTTGGTGCATGACACCAGCTACAGGGCAATCCCGAAAGGGCTTCCGTTACTACAAAACCAGGCGATTGACAATTGGGACATTTCGATTGAATGGCTTGAATCAGTTTTGTAGTTGCTTTTTCAATCACCTGCATCCGAGTGGGATTGAAATTCGCTCTCATATCGGTCTCCAAATAGGCAGACCCGAATTCAGCTAGGAACTCTTTAAAATGATGTTTTAAATCATCCCATGTTGAAATTCCTTTGATGATTTTGGAATAATCGTTTTCTGCAGGTTTCATAATAAGACCGTGACTAGGAAACTTGACGTCATGGGCAAAGGCTTTTAATTCTGCTTCATTGCTGGTGCTTAGCGCCTTAAAATTGGTATTCATACTGATTTCTCGCACGACGATTTCGATGTCATTTCGAAGGTCAATGAAAATCAGTAGTTCATCGTCGGCCGCTGCAAAAAAAACCGAAGGATGTGCGCCAAACGACCCTTCATTGGCAATCCCTAATTCACAGCCATTCTTTTCCATAACAAGAAGGCATTTATTGCGAAGGGTCGATAGCGCATCCTCTTTTCTTGGTACTTCGCCGGAGAAGGTTCCCAAGGTATCGGTATCAAATTTAGTAGTAACAAAACAAGTAACGCCAAGCGCCTGCTCAACAAGAGGAGCAATCACCCTTTCTTTGCTGTGTTTTGTCGCGATGAGTAACTTCCGATTTTGAAACATTAGTCTACAAACTCAATGGAAACTTTACTTTTGACAATCAAATTACTGCCCTTTTGTTGAGCAAGATCAATATATTCTTTCAGTTTGGCTTTCGTTTCATTCAGTTCTGCAATCCTTTTTTTAGAATGCGCTATCGTTCTATCAAAGCGCACAAAATTGCTGAAATCATCCAAATTGTGGTAATTGATTTTACTGCTTATTAGATTGGAAAGCACCGTATTCGCCTCTTCGGGTGTGAATATGCTATCAATCAATTGAAACTCATGGTGGTCTTGTGTTTTCATAAATTACTATGTCCTTTTTTAAGTTGAACTACTGCTAGTAGTATACTGATTCCTAAAATTGCGCTCCAGATGTAGTGCTGCGACAGTACGATGTTTAGCACTAAGCTTCCCACTAATAGAAGCAAGGACAATCCTAGTGTCAGCAGTTTTGAGTTTTGTTCTGTGTTTGATTTCATGTTGTATCATTAAAAATTACAGGGCAAAATTGACTATATTAATCTATATATTTTTATTTATATTTGTTATATCATTCATAAACATAATTTATGCATTATACACTCCATCAGCTGCAGGTATTTTTAAAAATCACCCAAACGAAAAGCATCACGAAAGCGGCAGAAGAATTGCATCTTACGCAACCGGCCGTTTCCATCCAATTGCGAAACTTGCAAGACCAATTTGAAATTCCGCTAACCGAAGTGGTGGGAAGACAGCTTTACATTACTGAATTCGGTCGTGAAATTGCGGTCGCCGCCGAAAATATTTTGAACGAAGTGCACAACATCAATTACAAGACACTCTCATTTAAAGGAATATTATCGGGTAAATTGAAGATCTCGGTGGTCTCCACTGGCAAATATGTAATGCCCCACTTTTTGTCGGAGTTTATGAATTCCAATAGTGGTATCGAGCTGGAAATGGATGTTACTAATAAATCTAAAGTCATTCAATCGCTCCAAAATAATGAAGTTGATTTTGCTTTAGTTTCCACTTTGCCATCGGGAATTTCCATTGCGTCAGAAGTTTTGCTTACCAATAAATTGTTTTTAGTCTCCCACAAAAAAATTACCCTAACTCCACGCGAAAAAATACAAGACTATCTTTCTAATGCCGCACTAATTTATCGCGAGGAAGGATCGGCAACTCGAATCGCGATGGAAACGTTCTTAAAACAAAATGGGATTCAGTCTAAAATGCAGTTGCAATTAACCTCCAATGAAGCCGTAAAACAAGCAGTCATTGCTGGACTTGGCCTTTCAATTATGCCGTTGATTGGTTTGAAAAATGAATTGGAAAATGGAAGCATCAACATCGTTCCATTGAAAAAATTGCCTCTGGTGACGAACTGGACGTTAATTTGGTTGCAGGCTAAAAAAATGAGTCCCGCCGCTAGTGCCTATTTGGAGTTTATTCGAAAAGAAAAAGATCACATTCAACAGAATCACTTTTCCTGGATCGATTCCTTTTGAATTTTTGTGCCACTAAACACTAGTTATGGGTTTCCCATTATTTTATAAAGCGCCGCATTCGATTCTAAGAAGCGATTTTCAATGGCAATTTGCGATAATTGCGCCGTTACCAAATTGTTTTCTCGAGCGTTAATCAAAAAAACTGAGCTTTCTCCAAACGAAAACAGCCGATCTTCTGATTGCAGCATCGTTTCATAGTCTCTAACTAAAAGCCGAATCAATTCTTTTTGTTTTTCTAACGATTTAATTTCGGCTTGTTGTGCAGCAATTTTATTTTTCAGTTGCCATTTTTCAGTCACCAAATCAAATTTTGAATCTTGCAGTTTGAATTTCGCCAATTGCAAACCACCTCGCTCCTTTCGCAAGAACAATGGCAACGAAAAGTTGACTGCAATTTTATGATCTTGAAGTCGGTAACGGTCAAAAGCATTGGGCTCTGACAAGTAGGAATATCCTAAGTCAATTTTAGGCAAGAGCAAATTGGCTTTCAGCTTTCGCTCTATATCAAGCATTTCAATCTTATTTTCAAGGGCATTAATTTTGGGATGCTGGTCAAGCGAAAGATTCTCTAACATCAAATCATTAGTCTGCAACGTTTCTTTGATAGTGGCCATCAGCTTTTCCTCTGGGATAATTTCCTCTTGCAACTCTAGCGGTATGTTGTTTTCGAGCCAGAGAAAATTCGACAATTCTAATTTCGCTTTGGCCAATTTTAATTGGGATTCTTCCAAACTCAACTTCCGGTTCCTCACAATGATAGCGGCCTCAACACTGTCGATAGCTGGCTTATCGCCTTGAGCAATTAATTGCGTAATGCCTTTGTAACGCATCGCTGCATTGTTCAAATAATTTTGATACAAGCGCACTTCATTGAAATGCTGTTTCCATTTAAAATAAGCTATCGAAGCATCGTAAAGAACTGAAACCGCGGCCAAATTTCGCTCGGCCTGACTCCATTTTACTTGAATCTTTGCCTTTCGAACATCGTTCATTCGCTGGTTGATTAGAAACCCTTGACCCAATGGCACTGAAATTCCTACCGCAGTTAATCCTTGATTGGGAACCGTGTTTTCTGGATTCAAATAAACCCCAGAATTGTTGTCAAAACCGGCTTTGATTTCGATACCGTACCAGGTTGGAATTTTAAAACTGCTGTTCAACAAAGCGTAATATTCTTTGTCTTTGAATTTCTTTTGTTCAAAATCTACTTCGATCTTGGGATCAAATCCACCTCGCGCGGCCATCAAATTGGCTTGAGCAGCATCAATTTTCAAATTTGCACTTTTTACTAAAGGATGGTATTTTTTGACGTATCCCAAAAACTCATTGTAGCGCAATTGCTTGAAAGCCTCATCTTGGCACCAACCAGAAAAACCCCACAATAAAAAACTTACTACGATTACTTTCATTACTTCTTGTCTTTTTTTAGATCGCCTTTAGGTTGGTAGTAATTCGGTGGAAACCCGTTAAGCGTTCGCCAAAGTTCGAACCAAACCGGAACATTATCCAGCAATGCCAAGGTTTGAGCTCCGGAACCGATACTAATTTGTTTGGGCCAACGAGCTTCTTTTTCATCTGGTGCAATCAGTACTCGGAATTTCCCGTTTTCACTGATAAAATTCTCAATAGCCACAATTTTTCCGCCGAAAGTACCGTAGGACATATTCGGCCAGCCTGAAAATACAATCGTGGGCCAACCGTCGAACCAAACACTTACCTTTTCCCCTTTATGCAGCAATGGCAAATCAGTTGGTGATACAAATGTTTCTACGGCGATATCGTATTTTTCAGGCATGATGCTTACAATAGGTGTTCCTTCTTTAATCGTTTCACCAATACCCGACTGCAAGGCTCGGTTGACGTAGCCACTTTGTGGGGCTTTGATGTAATACATGCCGTTTCGAATTTGGTAATTGGCGTACTGGTTTTTCAGTTTGTTAACTTGTGCTTGCGTATCGTATTGGCTGCTCAACGCTGTAAATTGATCGCTTTTTGCTTTTTGTTCTTTTTCTGAGTACTCGGCACCGATACGGTTTACCTCCACTTTGGCGTTGATCCATTCATTTTCACTAGCCAACAATTTGTTTTCCTGAGTAATAATCTTAGCTTCGATTTCTTGCAATTTCAGTCGCTTTTCTTCTACATCGGTCATCGGTTTTAAGCCTTCTTTATTTAAAGCCAAGGCTCGATTGAACTGAGTCGTAGCAATTTTTATTTGGGTTCTCACCGCTACCAAATCCATACTATCACTTTTGATTTTTAGCAACGATTGTCTGATTTTATTATTTGCTTGTTGTAGCTTCAGTGTTCGTTCCTTGTTGATCGCCGCAATTTGAGCGGTTAGGGAGTTTACTTTACTACCGTAGGATTCGCCAGCGCGTTCCTTAGCAATCATTTGGTTCTCGGTATTTTCAACCAAGTTGGGATCAAGATATTCTTCTTTGGTTTCCGAAATGAAAAGAATCGTATCACCTTTTTTTACAAAATCACCTTCCTTGACATACCATTTTTCGATTCGTCCTGCAATGGCGGAATGGATCGTTTGTGGTCGCTGATCGGGGCTTAACGTTGTTACAGCGCCACTTCCTGAAATATTTTGCGTCCAAGGTAAAAACAAAGTAATAACCGCCAAGATAGAAACTCCTGCAATAATCTTATTCAGAATTCGATAATGGGGGCGCTCGATTAAGGTTTTGTATGTGCTGTACCGATCTATACTTTCGTCGATTGCATTTTTATTGGAAATGTTCAGCATGATTCTTATTGTTTAATGTCGTTTACAATTTTACCGTCACTCATGGTAATTTTTCGATTGCATTTTTGTTTCCAATAGTCTTTTTTGGAAGAAACAATTAGCGTCCATTTGTTTTCTGGCGCAGTAATAAAATCAATCACTTCTTTGGCTGTATCGTCATCCATTTTGTCGAGGGCATCTTCATAGAACAGGATTTTGGGTTTGCTAATGATGCTGCGTGCCAACAGAATTTTCTGAGCATTGGAAGACGACAGTTGTTTGCCTTCTGGAAATATTTTGGTGTCTAAACCTTTAGGTAGTGTTTTGATAAAATCGCCTAATTTCACACTGTCAATCGCCCATTTCAAATCGTCCTGACTGATCAGCGGATTGTTGAATGTGATGTTCTCGAGAATGGTTCCCTCAAAAGGAGTTTCTCCTGTAATGATTGTACTAACCTGTGAGCGGTATTGTTCTATATTGATTTTTCGATACGTGTCATCGTTGCTGTAAAGCGAACCCGAAGTGGGCTGCAAAAGTCCAGATAAGATTCGGATGAGTGTTGTTTTTCCGGAACCATTTGCTCCTTCTATGTAAATCTTGTCCGATTGCTTGATCGTCAAATTAATTTTTTCCAACACATTATTGGGAGCATCTGGAAATTTATAACTGATATTTTCGGCATCTAATTGAATATTGGCATAACAATAATCGGGCGATTTAAGTTGTGCTTCTTCAATTTCTAAGTCGGTGATTTGTCCAATTTTCTCCACTGCTGTTAACACATCATAGAGATTTTCCAAGCCCACTACAATTTTTTCAACAGAATTGATGACCAATAAAATAATGATTTCTGCGGCAACAAACTGACCGATATTCATTTTTTGGTTTAGAACTAAATAACCTCCAATTAGCAATAAGCCTGCGGTAATCACGATCTTAAATACGATTAGCTGCGTAAACTGTCTTTTGATTATATTGAAGTGTTTCTCCCGATAGGATAGATATTCGGAAACCAAGCGGTCATTTTTGCTTAAGGCAAAATCAAAATTGACAGCCTTTTTAAAACTAAAGTTATTTCTAGCCATCTCTTGCAACCAGCCGACTACTTTGTATTTGTATTTCGATTCTTTTAAACTGGTAGACAATCCAGAATTAAAGGAGAATCGAAAAATGCCGTAAAGTAGCATTACTAAGAGAACTCCAAACAAAATGAAAAACGGATGGTAAAGCGACAGTAAGATAATTCCAAAAGTAATTTGCAACAAAGCTGCCGAGAAATCGATAAGTAGTTTGGTGGCGCCTTTTTGAATGGTAATGGTATCAAAAAATCGATTGGCCAATTCGGGAGGATACTGATCGTAGAGTTCTTCCGTTTTGATTCTGGGCAAACGAAATCCAAATTCAAAAGAGGAGCGGATGAATATCTTTTGTTGCAAGTTCTCTGTAATCCGCAATTGCATTAACGACAGAATGCCCACCAATGCAACACCGACAATGACGATAACCACCAAAACAATCCAGGAAACACTGACTCTTCCCGATTGAATTAGGTTGATGATTGCTTGAATCCCGAGTGGTAGCGACAGACTGATGAGTCCCGCAAAAATAGCGTAGAAAAAAATTTGCGAAATGTCTCGTTTGTCGAGTTTGAGTAAATTGATTAATCGTTGAGTAGCGGTTAGTCCCATAATTATTGGCGGATTGTTTTTTGAACCAAGTCGATATAAAAATCGGTTGGAGATTCGTTTTCCTTGCAGTTTGTGATGGTTTTCAAATGGTCTTTCAAGAAATGTTGGTGCAGGGCTCCTTCCACCACAGAGGATGCCAAACTCTTGGCAAACAAATAATCGGGATTTACTTCTTGGATAATTTCTATAATTCTGGTGATTACTCTTTTGTACACCAAAAAGAACCCTTCTTTGTTTTCATCATCCACTTCTTTCGTCAAAAGTGTCTTGGTAAATTGCACGATAATAATTCTATTCAGAATGGCTTCGTTGATGTGCAGGGTGGTGGTATCGTCTTTTACAATTTCGGTGACAATGGTGATGGCTCTTTTCAGTTTCTCCATGGGATCGCTGATGTTAGAAGTAGAAAAAACTAGGCGGTATTCGATCCAACTCCAATACCAAGAAGACAAATACACCAGCAGTTTGTGTTTGCTCTCAAAATAGCGGTAAATGGAACTTTCATTGGAACCGATTCGTTCCCCTAATTTCTTAAAGGTGAAGTCTTCGAAACCAATTTCATCCATCAGTAGGATGCTTTCTTGCAGAATCTTTTTCCCTAGCGCAGAGGTTTCTGGATCTTTGACGTAGATCTTTTCGTTGACTTGGATTTTTAAGTTGGATAAAATATCGTTCATATTGCAATTATTTTATGCAAATATAATAGTAATACTATTAGATATGAACTTTTAACTTTTATTTAAGTTCCCTTCAGAGCCCAAATGAAAACATAAAACACAAAGAAGTAAAAGCTAAATTCATTGGAATAGGCACCAAAAAAGCAATATTTTCAATGCTTAACAACCTATCTTTCTGTTCCAATTGGATAGCAAATTTAGTCTAAATTAGTACTGTTGTTTGAAGCATTTCCTAAAGAGATTCCAAATATTAAAAAAATATTTTTAAGATAAAAGCAGAAAATTATTCATTTAATAAAGGAATTTTAAGCCAGTTTTAATCTTTAACCCTTAAAATTAAGTTAAAAACCTTATATTTTTGTAAAACAAGAAGTGCCATTTGAAAAGTAGCAAGCCATGAAAAATATCCTTTTAGTTATAATTGTTATCCTTGGACTCCAAAGTGCTGCGCAAACAAGTTGTGCTACTGCCGTTCCGTTAACCGTTAATGGCCCTTGCGTTTCAGCTGCTACTATAAGTGACCCTGTTCAAGATTTGCCTTTAATCACCAATAGTTGCGGGACAGTTAGTTTCGGACAAGAATATTGGTACACGTTCACCGTTACTGGTGGTCCGTTGAACATTAAAATTAAAGTCGATTCTGTTGATCGGAATTTATACTTGCAACTTATCTCCTCAACAGCTTCTTGTACTGGCCTGACACAAATTGCTTGCGCCAATAGCGATACCGCTTCGAATGCTTCCCAAACAGAAACCATCAACCAATCGCTACCTAACGGTATTTATTATCTAAAAGTAATTAACGTGGGAGGTGGCACCAGCATGAGTATCGACAATTTGTGTGTGACTGCGGTAATAAACCCTTGTACTGCTATAACCAACATTGCATCCTGTGGCACTACGATTTCGGCTAGTTTACCCGTTGGAACCGGAGCTTATGCCAATTTAGCGTGTGGAAATACAGCTTCAGGCATAGAAAAAATATACACTTTTACCCCAGCTGTTACTGGGAATTATACCATTCAACAAAACAGCTCGTATACCAATATCAACTATCAATTTAAAACCGTAGCCAGCGGTTGTAGTGCCACAGGATGGACCTGTATTGCGAACCTTTTGAATGCTGCTTCTAGCGGCACTTTTGCGCTAACTGCTGGTACGCAATACTACATTTTAGTAGACCCTGAAACCACTACCGGGGGTAATGTAAGTTTTAGCATCACTTGTGGAGTTCCTATTATTTTCAATGACGATTGTTTGAATGCTACTACTTTGGGGGTCAACACTTCCAATCTTTGCGCCATTACCGGAACAGGAAACACAACCAATGGAACCGAATCGTTGGCAGGATGTTCTGGTGCTGCCGATGATGATGTGTGGTATAAATTTATCGCCATCAATGGTACGCAAATTATTACGGTAACACCCAATACCTTATCCGATGCCGTATTTGAAGTCTTTGACGGAACATGTGGCGGTTTAGTGAGTATCTTATGTCAAAATATAACCGTCGGTAGTGCTGTTGAAACGTCGCCGCTCTCCGGCTTAACTGTTGGCAACACCTATTATGTAAGAGTACACAGTGCCGCTAGCGGAAGTGGTCAAGGAAGTTTTACGATTTGCATTGCTTCACCACCAAATCCTTGTTCATCGATTACTCCGATAGATGCCTGTGGTACCACAATCAATCAAGTTTTGCAAGCTGGATATGGCAGTTATAATAACGGGGCTTGTGGAAACGATACCCCTGGCGTAGAGCACTTGTATATTTTTACTCCGAATGTTTCTGGGAATTATTACATCCAACAAAATAGTGCTTACGGAACAATCGATTACCAAATAAAACTAGTAGATACCGGTTGCAATGAAAACAATTGGAATTGTATCGGTAATTTAACTGGGACAACAATCAGTCCGAATTTAAATTTAATAGCCGGAAATGAATATTACATTATGATCGATCCTACCACAATTACTGGAGGAACGGTCAACTTCACTTTGGCTTGTATTCCGCCACCGCCTGTAAATGATGAATGTACGGGGGCATTAAATGTACCCGTGAATCCAACTCCGGTTTGTGCGACCAGTACCAATGGAACTTCCATCGGAGCAACCGAATCGCAACCTGCATGCTCGGGGACGGCTGATGATGATGTTTGGTATAAGTTTACTGCCACTAATGATACCCAAGTAATAACCATAACTCCGAATACTATGGTAGATGCTGTATTTGAAGTTTTTGATGGCAGTTGTAACGGAGGATTGACCAGTATGTTTTGTAACGATACTACTACTGGCAACACTATAGAAGCGGGTACCATCACTGGTTTAATCATTGGTAACAAATATTTTGTTAGAGTATACAGTAGTGCGGCTGCCGCTGGTTTTGGTACTTTTAACATTTGTATAACTACACCCGCCAATCCGTGCAACAGCATTACTACGATAGCCACTTGTAACACCGTAATCAATGCTTCAGTAACTTCTGGTTTTGGTAGCTATGCAACATCTGCCTGCGGGAATACCACCAATGGTATCGAACGAATTTATTCTTTTACTCCTACTACAACCGGGAGTTTTACAATTGCCCAAAACAGTTCTTTTGATACTATAGATTATCAATTCAAAGAAGCTTCACTAGGTTGTGATAGCAACAATTGGAATTGTGTGGGAAGTTTAACCAATACTGCTACTAGTCCTTACGTTGTTTTAACCGCTGGAATAGAATACTACTTTTTGGCAGATCCTCAAACTAGCGCTGGAGGCAACTTTAGTTTTACGATCACCTGTGGCGTAATTCCGCCTGACAATGATGAGCAATGTAATGCAACACCATTAAATGTAGCTTTAAATTGTACTTACGATATCTTTTCCAATACCAATGCAAGCAGTAGTATGTTTGTAGGAGATCCTAGTTGTGCCAATTATGTTAACAATGATGTGTGGTTTAGCGTGGTGGTACCTCCAACGGGTATGGTAATCATTGATACCCAAGCTGGGAATGTAACTAATAGTGGTCTGGCGGTTTATGATGGCGACTGTAGTGCGCTTTCCGAAATTGCTTGTGATGATGATAGTAGTGCAAATCCCTTAATGTCTTCTATAACAATTCCGGGGAGAACTCCAGGGGAAGTCTTGTTTATTCGCTTTTGGGAAAATGGAGGAGGCAGCAGCGGTACCTTCGGCATTTGTGTTACAACGCCACCACTTTGTACAGAGCCAGTAACTCAAGCTACTAATTATACTAATGGTACTATTGGTTCTACTACGATTAGTGCTAGTTTTACCGGTTCGGCTACAGGGTATTTGATTATTCAATCTACTTCAAATACACCGCCAGCACCACCGGTAAATGGTACTTTATATAGCGCTACGAACATCACCACTTTAGGATTGAACTATACGTTTATTGACAATAGCCCCACACCCAACTTTACCACTACTTCAGTAGTTGGAAACACGCGCTACTATTATTATATTTATGCCTACAACAATACCAATTGTGCAGGTCCCGTATACAGCTCGCTACCACCACTGACTGGTGACGCTACTACTTGTGTGACCAGCCCAATTAGTGTCACCACTAGTAATGTTATTGCTAACGGATTTACTTTAAATTGGTTTGCTCCTATTGGTGGAAATGCACTTCCAATAACGTACACCATTCAAGTTACCACCGATGCCGGTTTTACAGCGAATGTTCCCGGTTCACCCTTCACAGTGCTTAATCCCACAAATGTTTTAAATGTTACGGGCTTAGTCGTCAATACCAATTACTATTACCGTATCAAAGCCGCGACAACCGTGTGCAATAGTGCCTATGTTTCAGGCACGGTATTCACAGGATATTGTGGGGCTACTTCCACCACAGCTACCCGTTACATCACTAGCTTCTCAACTACAGGTGGTACCACAAATATTACGAACAATGCCTCTGGATATTCTCCTTCCGGTTACGGCAATTTTATAGCACAAGTGGTAACCAAACCAATTTATGGCATAGTGAACTTTTCGTCAACATTCTTCAATGGCACTTTTGCTTATGGATTCAACATTTGGGTAGATTGGAATGACGATTTAGATTTTAACGACCCTGGCGAAAAAGTCTATGCTTCTGGTGCTTTGCTTACGGCAGTAGCAGGAAGTTTTACGATTCCAGCAACAGCCGCTATTGGGCAACATCGCATGCGCATTAGAGCCGATGCAGGGACGTTCAACCCAACTCCTTGTGGCACCATCACGAATGGCGAAACAGAAGACTACACTATAGAAGTAACCGGGTTGCTCTGTTCTGGTAATCCTACAAGCCTTACCTCGATATTCACAAGTCAAACTACCGCAACGGTGAGCTGGACTGCTCCAACCCCACCTCCAAATGGCGGGTACCAATATTATTTTTCTACCTCAGCCGTAGCGCCTAATTATTTATCAGTAGCATCTGGAAATACTGCTGCCGGAATCACTTCCGTAAATTTTTCAGGTTTGATTCCTAATTACACCTATTATGTTTGGGTGCGATCCTATTGCGATATCGTCAATGGGTATGGTGTGTGGATTGGCCCTGTTAGTTTTTCACAACTCAATTGCACCATTGGTAACGGTATTGGAACTTCTAGTTTGGGCTGCCCTTCGGTGGTTGCTGGTGGATTGAATTTAAATGGGGTCGATCCCGCTCCAATAAATGGTTGCGCTGCCATTGGTTGCGTTGATCTACAAGCGCAATACCTGGCATTGGGAGATACTTCAAATTATGCAGTGCAATCCATACCGTATGCGCCTCCTTATCAATATGGGTGTATGGCCAACCCAATTAGTATCAATATCGATGATGTGTGGTCGCCTGTCATTAATTTGCCTTTTAATTTTTGTTTTTATGGAACGAATTACAGCAAATGTCTGGTAAGTTCTAATGGTGCTTTAACCTTCGACACCGTAAGCAATGTCCCGAGCGGCTATTCGGCTTGGTCTTTCAATAACAGTATTCCGAACCCTATTTTATTTAAAAATACGATTTTCGGAGTCTACCAAGATATTAATCCAGCCATAGGTGGTACTATTGGTTGGGAATTGATTACGCTCAATACCGGATGTCGGGCTTTGGTAGCCTCTTGGAAAAACATTCCAATGTATTATTGTACTTCTTCTCTGTATACTGGAATGATGGTTTTGTATGAAAATACCAATGTCATCGAAGTGTATATCGAGCAAAAAACTCTTTGCAGCACCTGGAATAGCGGAAATGCGATAGTAGGAGTTCAAAATGCAACCGGTTCACAAGCTGTCGTAGCGCCTAACAGAAACGGATTGGATGCCGATTGGTCTACCACTAATGAAGCTTGGCGTTTCGTCCCCTCAGGAACTTCACTAACTTCTATCAAATGGCATGAAGGATCTGGTACAGCCGGCCCCGTGGTTGGTACTACCGATGTTATCAATGTTTGCCCTACGGCAACTACCACCTACACTGCCGAAGTTACTTATGCCTTGTGTAATGGAACCACCTTAATAGAAACAGATGAAACCACCGTTAGTGTTAGTGGCAACAAAACTTGGAATGGTTCCGTAAGTTCGGATTGGAATACAAATGCCAACTGGACGCCAACCGGAATTCCAACCGGAATCGATTGTGTTGTGGTTCCTGTAACGGCAAACAATCCTATTATATCTGGAGTAAACTATACGGGTCTCGCTGGAACCTTATCGGTATTGAATAATGCTACTTTAACGGTCAATTCTGGAAACAATATCGCCGTAACCAATTGGGTTTCGGTGCAATCCAATGGAACTTTTCAATTGGAAAATAGCTCGAATTTGGTACAAATCAATAATGATCAAAATACTGGGAACATCACCTATAAGAGAAATGCCAACATTCGAGGTTCAGACTATGTTTATTGGTCTTCTCCAGTCGCTAATTTTAATGTGAGTAACATTGCCGCACCGGTGGTCTTGGGTCCGACCTATAAATGGAATACCACTTTGGCCAATACGAATGGCGGTCAAGGCACTTGGGTAGCCGCAGCCGGTGAGACTATGATTCCTGCCAAAGGGTATATTACCCGAGGACCTTCTAGCTTCAGCAATGCAGCACCAGCCACTTTATTTGGACAATTTATAGGAGTACCCAACAACGGCATCGTTACGATTCCGATTGAACGCGGTAGCGATATCAATACCGTTTTTCATCAAGGAATAAACGGAACGGAAATTACCAATTACAGCGACAACTATAATTTGATTGGAAACCCGTATCCATCGTCAATCAGTGGAGGTAAATTTTTGTACAACAATAGAACTGCTATTATGGGGAACGTGACGTTATGGACTCACGGCATTTTGCCTGCTCTTGGAACCAGCCCGTTTTATGGTACCTTTTTATACAATTACAGTCCCGGTGATTTATTAACCTACAACTATACTGGAACGAATTGTTGCCCGGCAGCCGCCGATGATATAGCTATTGGCACTGGTCAAGGGTTCTTAGCGCAAATGATTGATGGTCCAACAGCTACAGGAACGGTAAGTTTTGATAATTCTTTAAGAAGCACTGCTTATACCAACAGTATTTTCTATAGAACTTCGAATTCAGCGGAAGCCATTCCTTTTGTTGGAATTGAACGGCACCGCATTTGGTTAGACCTACTTGATTCTAACAACGGCACCAATCGAACTTTGGTTGGTTATGTTCAAGGAGCAACAATGGGCAAAGATTCCTTTTTTGACGCGCGCATACAGATGACTAATGCTTTATTGCTTTATTCCTTAGTTGGCACCGAGAAGTTCACCATTCAAGGACGGGCCCTTCCTTTTACTGCTGGTGATGTTATTCCTTTGGGCGTTGTCATTCCACAAGCTGGGAATTATACGATTGCCATTGGTGCTGTCGACGGTTTGTTTACGAACACCAGCAGAGCCATTTATTTGGAAGATACCTTTACCAGAACCCTACACAATTTAAAACTACGACCTTACGTATTTACGGCCACCGCCGGTGTTTCAAATACCCGATTTAAATTGCGATTTAAAAAAGTGAGAAGCGAAAGTGAAGAAAGAGATGATCGCTTAGCCACTAGCAATCCTGACCAAACGGTTACTGTGGTCTCTTCTGAAAATACCATCATTGTGGAATCGTCTTCTGAAAACATTGAAGAGATTACGGTTTATGATATTTTAGGAAGGCAGCTTCATTATGCTTCAAAAATTAATGCGACGGAATTTGAACTACAAGATGTGCTGTCCAACCAAGCATTGATTGTAAAAGTTACCCTCGCCAATGGCTCATCGGTCATTAAGAAAGTATTGTTTTAATCTAATCATCCCCCTTACCCATGAAATTAAAAAACCTCTTCCTTTTCTTTTTCGTCCTTTACGGACTCGGGAATCCCTCTAATTCCCAAACATTAGATCAAAGTCAATTGCTAAGTAACTCTGGCATCAGTGCACGTACTTTACCAGGTTACCGTATTATGCAATCGTTTACCTGCGGTATCACCGGCACTTTGACGGAAATAGACTTGGGTGTTTTTAACTATATCAATGGGGCCGGAACACTAGAAGTGTATGCTGGAAACGATAATTTGGGGTCGCTTTTGCAGACGCTTTCCGTAAACGTCACTTGTGCCAGCGGCAATTGCTTTGCTCCCTTTACTACTTCCGTTTCAGTAACTGCTGGGGAAAAATATGCGTTCCTTTTCACTCCAGGCGCTGGAATTCCTGACCCTTATGGCGTGTTGGCTCAATTGCCAGGAAATTATGCTGGTGGCGAATTCGGACTCATCGATCCTAGTGGCACCTATTTTCCGGGCTGGGATTTAACGTTTAAAACTTTTGTTACTACGCCACTGGGTGTGCGCACTTTGGATTATGATTCCACAAGCATTCAGATTTATCCCAACCCATGCAGCACGATGGCGAGTTTGCAACTCCCTCAACCCATCACTAACGGCACGGTAACGCTATTCGATGAATCTGGACGAGATGTACTACGAGTTAATAATCTGTCAGGACGGGTACTGTCGTTACATCGCGATAATCTTCCAGCTGGAATTTACTCAATTCAAATCACGGAAAATGGAAAATGGATTGGCAGCAAGAAATTGATTCTTGGTGACTAAAGTTGTATGTTATCAGCCAAAATACTGTATTGGCTTTGAAACCTGCTCCTAGCTCATTCTAATAAAGTCGATTATTTCCGTTCCCCAATTTGTTGGCGCCACATGGCATAATACAATCCTTTTTCTTCTAGCAATTGTTGGTGTTGCCCTTGCTCGATAATTTGTCCTTGTTCCAGTACAAAGATTTTGTCGGCGTGCATGATGGTACTCAAACGGTGCGCAATCAACACGGTAATTTGGTCTTGTTTGGAAGAAATGCTGCGAATGGTTTGCGTAATTTCTTCTTCGGTAATCGAATCTAATGCCGAAGTGGCTTCGTCAAAAATTAGCAAGCGCGGGTGACGCAATAAGGCTCTAGCAATCGAAAGTCGCTGTTTTTCGCCACCAGATACTTTAATACCGCCTTCACCTATGGTGGTGTAGATGCCGTTCTCGGCGCGTGACAATAAATTCTGACAAGCTGCTTTTTCCAGTACTTCTGTAATTTCATCATCGCTCGCGTCAGGTTTTACGAATAATAAATTATCTTTTATGGTCCCCGAAAAGAGCTGTGCATCTTGGGTTACGAACCCCAATTGCTGGCGTAGTTCGGTAAGGTCGATGTCTTTGGCATTGATTCCGTTGTAAAAGATTCCGCCTTCTTCGGGCGTGTACAATCCGACCAACATTTTTACTAAAGTAGTTTTTCCACTGCCAGAAGGTCCGACAAAGGCGATGGTTTCTCCAGCCTTCGCTTCAAACGAAATGTCTTTCACGGCATGCATTTTCGCGGTGCGGTGCTTGAAGGAGATGTTGGCAAAGCGCAAATTGGTGATAAGTCCCATAGTGGCGGGATGTGTAGGTGTGGCTTCGCTAACCGATTGCATGAGGTCGTTGAAATTGTCCATCGATGCTTTCGTTTCGTTGAAGGTGGCGATGACATTTCCTAGTTCTTGTAGCGGATTGAATAAGAAGAATGAGAAGAACATCAAGGTAATCAAGTCTCCTGGTTTGATGACACCCTGAAAAATAAACAGGTACAACGCAAACACTAACGCTGTTCTCAGAAAGTGTACGGTAGTTCCTTGAATAAAACTCAAGGAGCGGATGAATCGGACTTTTTTTAGTTCGAGGCCGAGGATTTTGTTGGTGGTGCTGTTGAGACGGTCGACTTCTTGCTTGGTGAGTCCTAAACTTTTTACCAATTCGATGTTGCGCAGGGATTCTGTTGTGGCTCCTGCTAGAGCAGTGGTTTCACCTAATATTTCTCTTGAGACTTTCTTAATCTTTTTACCGAGGAACGAGCTAACAAACGCAATGATGGGAACAGTGGCTAGGATGATGGGGCCCAACAACCAATTGATGTTGATGGCATAAACTACCACAAACACGATTCCGATTACCGTTTGAAAAACCATAGAGATTGAAAGCGTGATGAACTTCTCACAGTCGATTTTGACTTTCTGAAGTTTGCCTAAGGTTTCTCCCGAGCGTTGGTCTTCGAAATCTTGATACGGTAGTTGCAGTGCTTTTTGAATCCCGTCGGTATACATTTGGGCACCGGTACGTTGGATGATGATGTTCGTGAAATAATCTTGGAAGTTTTTGGCAATACGCGATAACATCGCCGCTCCTAAGGATAGTGCTAACCAACCCGAAACCGCTTTGATAAATCCGTTGTAGTTGTTGTGGAAATTGAGCACCCCTACTCCGCATTGGTTCAGCAGTTTCCCGACAATGATCGAGTCACAGAGGGAGAAACATTGGTTAATAGCCGCTAAGAAAAGTGCTAAAAATAGAAGCGATTTGTGGGCTTTGATGTAGGAATAGAGAAGGTTCATTACTTTTTTTTGCGAAATTAAGGAATATTTAGTTGTGGGTTGTAAGTTATGAGTTGTTTCTTGTAACCAGAAAAAAGAATCGAGTTAAAGGCTCAGTTGAAAATATAAACGCACCAACATGATACTCCTTCCCTACAATTAATTCTCAATTGTCTACTAAAAACACTTTTGTAGAACATATTCTACAGCCGTTACTGAAATGTATTACATTATAATACGCTAACGTGGCTTAATTTTGTACTGAAATTAAATTAAACCCTTAATTTTGCAGCCCCACATCTTTAACATTTGTTTATCCTACACAAAACAAGTATTAAAAAAAGAACATATTGAGCCCTATTAGTTTTAAAAACTTAAAATTTCAAGATCGGAAAATCGTACACTATAGTTTGTTCTTGTGTATGCTTCTATTACAAAGTATTGCTGTGCTCACCTGGTACAACGAAACCGTTAATGAGCAGAAGATTACGAAAGCATTTGCCGATGTTGGTGCAGCCAATAAAGTCAACCAATATACCGGGAATATCAACACCGCTTTGGTAGCATCGCAATTGTATTTCAATCATTATATGGATTTTAAAGATCAAGCCTCGTTGGATGGGTATTTAAAGGCCGTTCAACATACAAGTGTGCTACTCGACAGCTTGAACTTGATTCCGCAGAATACTATCGAATTTAAAAAACTATTGGCCAATAAAAATCAAGTCGCTACAACTATTGTATCCTTGAAAACCGCTATTGACTCGGTACTGAATCGGCAACTTTATCCGAAAACTATTGATGTTGCTGCACCGTTTCAATTCCGCAATTTCAACTCTAAAAAGATATTAGACAGCATTAAAACCAAAACGTATATCAAAGTAGACAGCATCTCTAGAAAAGGATTACTGTCCCGATTATTGGCCGCTTTTACAGGAAGAATCGAGATTCAAAAAGAGCAGTTGAATACGATTATCACCATGAAATACAAAGACAAGATAACTACTGGAACGCTTGAGGAGCAAATGAACCAATTGATTTTGACCTCTAATCAGTATTACGGTTCGGAGTTTCAGAAACTCAAAACAGCCTTTCAGCGGTTGGGACAAAAAGACTCCCAACTGGTCCAGTTTAATACGCAATTGTTACAGTTGTGCACGGCAAGCCTACCCGAGTATACCGCAGCAGCGCATCAACTAAAAGCCAACAGCCAAACCCACTTACAAAAACAATACGCTAGCAACAAAGTCATTCGAAGTTATACGCTTGTAGCACTTATTCTGTTGATGTTTTTAATCTCGATGCTACTTTTTGGATTCACCCGATTGGCATTTGAATACGAACAAAAGTTAACCCAAGCTCAAGAAAAAATACGTGATAATTTGAATTTTAAAAACCGGATTATTGGGATGATTAGTCATGAAATTCGTTCGCCTTTGACTATTCTTGCCTTATACAGTCAGAAAATTAGTGCAACCATTTCAGATTTAACGTTGAAAGACACTTTTAAGTCTATTCAATTTACGACCAATTCCTTGTTGTTGTTGTCAAATCAAATTTTGGAATTTTCTAAAGAGGAAAAACAACCCTTGCAACTTCGCACAAAAAACTTCCTTTTAAAAACCGAAATTCATCAAATCATTGCGTCCATGAACTCACTTGTAGAAAGTCATGGGAACCAAATCGTATTGCATTCGAATTTAACAGACGAGGAAGTCTGTTCAGATGTAGCGAAAATCCACCAACTTTTTTACAACATTATAGGCAATGCCAATAAGTTTACCGAAAATGGGATGCTAACAATTACCTTGGAGCAAGAAAATTACTCTGATTATGAGGTGCTCTTGAAAGCTACCATACAAGATACAGGAGCAGGCATAGCCGAAGCCGATTTGGCTCATGTATTTGAACCCCATTACCAAGGAACAGCTTCCGGAACAAGTCTGGTAGGTAGTGTTGGATTGGGTTTGAATCTTTGTCAAGAAATCACTACCTTGTTTGACGGTTCGATTGCTATTAGCAGTCGAGTGCAAGAAGGAACAACTGTAGTGTTCCATTTAATTTTAAGCAAAGTCTGAGTCTTCGCACCTGCAATCTCAATACATGAAACCAACTCGAACTCCTACTTTTTTAGTTGCCGATGATCACAGCATTGTCCGCCAAGGGATTTCTTTACTCATTAAGGAATTGTTTTTTAATGCCAAAATCTATCCTTCGGGAACTTTCAAAGAAACCCTTCACGTGTTGCGGAATACCCAAATTGATTTACTGGTTTTAGATATTAACTTTCCCGATGGCAATAGTTTGAGTATTCTTGCAGAAGCCAAAACTTTGCAACCCAACCTTAAGATTCTGATCTTCTCTGCGTATGAGGAAGACCTTTATGCGCTTCGCTATCTCAATGCTGGTGCTTCAGGCTATTTAAATAAAGGGAGTTCTGAAGAAGAGATTAAGATGGCATTGCAAAGTATGATGGTCTCGGGAAAATACATCACACAGAACATTAAAGATCGGATTTTGGATTCTTACATCTCTAAAAAACCGTTGAATCCGTTGGAGCAACTCTCCGATCGAGAAGTTGAAGTTGCCCGCTTGCTAATCAAAGGTTATGGAAATATGGAAATTGCGGAACTGCTGCATATTAAAAAATCGACAGTAAGTACTTTTAAAAACCGAATCTTCGAAAAATTAGACATCGATAATCTGGCAGAACTGATAGATATTTTTCAATTGTATCAATAATATTTTTTTAACCTGTATTACTGTAAGTTTTCTACCCACAATTCATGTTTCAATGTAGGGGCAAACAATTAGTTGAGTTGTTTTAAAGAAAGCTGATTTACTTCTTTGTTCTCCAATAAAATACAAGTAGCACTCGCTAATACATGCCCTTTCGTTAGTGTTTTTTCACGCCGTTTTTTATTTCTTTTTTGTCGAAATCATTCTACAAAACTACCCGGGTAATTCTACAAAAAACACTTTATCTATAGCTTAGTTTTGCCCTTGTAATTTAGATATAAGCCTTGAAGATGCCCTTTAATTATTGGTTAATTTATTGCGGTACTCCCAAAAAATCCGGTGGGTCGAAAGAAAGCCCCATACTCTATTTGACCCATGGATTTGACGGGATAGTACTCTTAGAAAAGTAGCCTTTAGGATGACTTACAAGGAAATTAGTAAACAAAAATGAAAACATGAAAAAAAACATCTTTATCGCCCTAGTGAGCTTTATGGCTTGTGGGGCATTTGCGCAAAGTCCGCTAGAAAAAGGAAAATGGCAACTGAATGCTGGAATAGGAACTTCTGGATGGGGAACTCCAGTATATTTGGGATTTGATTACGGTATTCATCGCGATTGGACACTTGGAATAGAGGGATCTTACCAATCACATTCGTATGGCGCTTCCCGATATTCGTCTTCCATCGTTGGATTGGGGGTGAATGGAAATTACCACTTTGATCACGTTTTAGATCTTCCAAAGTCTTGGGATTTGTATGCCGGACTTGGATTGACCTATTACCATTGGAATTACTCTAACAAATCGTTTGCCGACTCGAATGCCACTAACACTGGATTGGGTGCTCAACTTGGAGCACGGTATTTCTTTACCAACCGATTCGGAATCAATTTAGAATTGGGTGGTGGAAATGCTACTAGTGGTGGAAAAATTGGTATTACTTACAAACTCTAAATTCCCGTTTTTCATTATCGCAACAATGCTCCTTTTTACGAATTATTACCTGCTTAGTGAATTCAAAAAAAATGACCAAAAAAACAGTTTCTATAGTTAGCTACTTACTACCAATAGGGTGGATAATTGCCTTTAGCGCATACAAAAAAGGATCTAAATCCTCATTGGCCAAATTTCATTTGGAACAATCGTTTGGTTTGGTTCTTCTTGGGACACTAACCAATTTACTCTTGGCACTCCCTTTATTGATTGATCCTGTTTTTGAAAATTTATTACTACTGAACAATATGGGAATGGTTATCCTTTGGATGGCTGGACTGATTAGTGCTGTTTATGGTGTGAGACTACCATTGCCACTGATTGGATTTTATTTTAGGGATAAATTCCAGTTTATTCAATAGGAAGCCTTCCCATTTGAACGGTAGTTAAAAAAGTTGAAGTTTCTTAGTGGCGAAATATTTTTGAGTATTATTTCATAGAAATAAATTCTATTCTAACTTGTTTTTCAACGATTTTCTCATAGATTCATCGTAAAACTTCACAGACACATACCCAAAGGCAATACAAGATAACAATACGATAAACCCATCTTATGTCGATCTTATTCGTGGCGACCCAGCCTGTCTAATTATAAATTATGGGATAATGTGCTGTATAAATTGAATAGGAAATATCCTAAAAAAAAAAAACGGCAAACTTTTGAAGGAAATACACTTTCTATTTTCCCGCTGGCCCCTAAAAATAAGATTAAAGGAAAAGCAATCTCATGCTGATTCCAATACCAAAAATAACAACACCGCTACTTTCACCTCCTTTAATGTTCTAGTGACAAAACGTGATTATTTAATGTGTGTTATAAAATGATTAATTCTTTGTGGTTTGTTAGTTTGCTCAAATAAAATTGCTAGCTTTACTATGCCTTAATCTTCCTTTTTTTATTCCTACTTTTGTTCGAGCATTCCTTGTCGGATATCGCTCCTTTTGGTTTAGTAGATTATTAATAAAACCACTACTGTTATGAGACTGTCTTTTATTTTTATAGTACCCTTATTGCTGTGGGGTTGGCTTTCGGAAGCACAACCAGTCGTAACGGCTGCTGCTTTTACTGATTTTTCTGAAACGTCTTATGACGTTCCGCTTATTACTGGCTTAACCGCTGGAGGTGCTGGTGCCAATCAAGTTTGGAATTTTGGTTCCGTAGTGATTGACCCTACTACTAGTTACAACATGAATACGGTACAGGCAAGTAGCGCTCCCTATTTTTCCACTTTTCCAACTGCTAATTATTGCATCCGCTATTCGGTAACTTTTGAAGGCATGCTCTTTGAAAACTTCATGTTGCAACATTTATCCAATACGGGACTAGAAGGTTTGGCGGTAACCGCTAGTGATATGATACAAGAAAATTACACCCCGAACACACACTTCATGCCGTTACCGCTGCATTTTGGTGACACCTATGTCGATACTTACCAAAGCACTACCGATCCGGCACCTTTAACCAGCACCAATACTTATGACGCATATGGTACCTTGACGACACCTTACGGCACCTTTACCAATGTAGTTCGGGTGAAATATGTATCGGCTTCTGAGACTAGTTACGAATGGTTTCAATTGAGTCCGTACCGCTTATTGCTTTCGGGCGACTTTTCTCCAGCGGGTTATGTCACCGTATACGACCCCGCTGCTTTGAGTGTGAACCAGCCCGTTGCGGGAGCTTCCAAAATCTCGGTGACTCCGAATCCTGCCACTACCCATTTGAACTTAAACATGCCTGAGAATATGACTATCGACAGCATTCGCATCGTTGATTTGTCAGGCAAAACCGTGGCTGTTCCGGTAGTAAGTTCCTCCCCTATCGATATTTCCAAGTTGGCTGCGGGAATCTATATACTTCGGGTGACT